>ERZ1108166.4-NODE-4-length-308352-cov-19.328738_pt1 | contig 308352 bp, 293 predicted proteins | sample MGYA00403702_ERZ1108166 | MGnify/ENA primary metagenome ERZ1108166 (study PRJEB35170, sample SAMEA104062401) | human gut metagenome | biome: human gut; feature: human-associated habitat; material: faeces | place: Denmark | collected 2012-05-01 ...
TTTCAGCTCTATTTTCACCATAGAATATCTTTCTTCTATACTTTGGGGCAAATACAATGTGATATTTGCAATTCCAACTTGTATGTGATAAACTATTGTTATCATTCATTTGAATGACCTCCTTCTGTTTTTTATTGCAGTGGCCAGACCGCATTCTTATTATAGCAGAAGGAGTTTGTTTTTTATACTCATCGCTAAAGCTTTTTTGAACCCCCGATACAATCGGGGGTTTTCGTTATACAAAAAAGAACCACTAATGACTAGCCCATTAGTGGTTCTTAAAATATGTATTGTTAAATAATTATTTAACCTTTACTTTACACTTTAGAGTGATACCGTTTGCCTTTACAGTAATAGTAGCATTACCCTTTTTCTTAGCAACTACTTTACCCTTAGCATTTACAGTAGCAACCTTAGTATTAGATGACTTAAAAGTTACCTTGCCGATTTTGCCCTGTACTTTTAGAGTATAGTTCTTTTTAGCCTTTAGGTTAAGCGTAGTTCTGTTAAGTGTTGGGTTCTTAACTGTTACTTTGAAAGTTCTAGATACTCTATTATTTGTAACTGTAATTACTGCAATACCTTTCTTTACACCTGTTACTACACCGGTTGAAGAAACCTTAGCTACTCTAGTATTGTTACTCTTATAAGTTGTCTTACCCTTACCATTCTTTACAGCAGCCTTAACAGTAGTTCTGCCCTTTACATATACTGATCCTTTAGTTCTAGCCAGAGAAACTGTTGTTTTCTTAACTACAGGCTTAGTAGGTGTAGTTGTAGATGGCTTTGTAGTAGTTGGAGTTGTAGTAGTAGGTGTAGTTTCTGTTGGAGTTGTTTCTGTAGGTGTTGTTTCAGTTGGAACTTCTCTCTTAACTAATGAGTTAATAGCAAGTGTTAGGTGCTTAACCTGTTCATTAATAGAAGCCTGATTTCTAGCATTAGCCAGTAAATCAACAGACTCATCAAGTTCTGTCTTAAGGTCTTTCCAAGAGTCAACTGTGTAATCATTTTCATTTAGAGCATTAGCCTGATCAACAAGTTTCTGTAGTTCAGTCTTATCTAATTCATCAGTTGACTGTGCAGGTAGGTTATCAGCGGTAATCTGGAAGTTTACTGTATAATCTTCGTAACCTAGAGCATAGATAGTAAGTTTCCAATAGCCTGTACCGTCTGTATTTTCAGGTAGCTTAAATCTATAAGAATCTGTTAAACCTAGCTGAATACCCATTACTTTATGCATCCAGTTATCGGAAGCAAACTTTGTACCGAATGATACAAGCTTATTAGAGTATGAGTTATCATCACCGTAGTAATCCCAACGAACTGCATACATCTTTGAACCTAAAGCACCGTATCCGTCACCCTTAAAGTCAACTCTAATGTATTCACCATATGAACCAACATCATCACCGTCTTTAACTTCAATGTTTACATTTTCTGCTTTCTTTAGGTCAGCACCTTCAATACCGGAAGTTGTACCTACATTTCTCTGAGAGAATGAATATGTACCGTCAGTATTCTTTTCAGCATACTTTAGACCATTTGTATTTTCGTCAAGGTTAGCAGTTAAACTGTATGACTGTAGGTTCATTTCAGTAAAGCCACCCTTAACCTCTTCACCTGACTTTACAACTGTATATTTACTTTCAAAGTCGGCTAAATCATCATTCTTAACTGCAACAGGAATGTACTTCATACCTGTAACATCATAACTAGTCATAGTGTAAGCAACACCATCATATGTAAATTTACCTCTTGAAAAGTCAGTAATCTTTGTACCATCTGTTAATACTAAAACATTGTTATTATCTTCTTTAGTCCAATAAGAAACTGCAAATTCTTTTTCATTTTCATTTGCATCCTTAGCAAAAATATCTGCTGAACATTGGAAACTACCTCTGTGTAGTCCATGGTTAGTTGTTGCTCTTGATACTACATCAAAAGCACCCTTATCGTATTCATTATGCGAATCCAGAACATCAGAAGATGCAGTCCAGTTATTATCTGCTACATATACACCCTCAGACTTCCAATATTCATCCCATGTTAATCCGGCAAATACATAAGTATAGTCCTTAGCATTAACATCACTGTTAGTTGTTTCAGCAAAAATACTCATCTGACCAACACTAACAGTCATCATACCAGCCATAGCAATAGCTGATGCTTTCTTTAGAAATGTAGATTTTTCCATTTCTTAATCCTCCTTGAATATATTTTGTTAGCAATTGCTAACTTCTATTCAAAAAAATAGTTATAACCTATAACTATTTTTTATTGACTAATTAAAAACTTTCATTTTAGTTGAAGTTAATATTTTAATTACCTTAGTTGATACAATACCGATAACAAAACCTGTCACTACACCGGAAACTAATAATACAGAAAAATAATAAGCAATACTTAAATTGTTAAGTACTATTGATGCTGCTATAAGTTGTCCTAGGTTGTGCAAAACACCACCAACCACACTTACACCAACAGTAGAAAATAACTTAAACTTTTTGAAAATTATCATTCCCATTAAACTAAGAATACCACCTGAGAAACTATATATTAATGAAAACACATTACCAAAGAGAATTCCCATTAATAATATTCTAATTAGGGATATTCCGATAGTTTCTTTAAACCCAAGAACATATAAGGAAGTAACTACAACAATATTTGCAATTCCAAGTTTAATTCCCGGTATTCCAAAATTAATAGGAATAATTGCTTCAATATAACTAAAAATCATTGCAAGTGCAATAAACATTCCTATCTTTGCAGTTTTCTTTACCAAAAAATCACTTCCTACTTTACTATTGCATCTAAATCATCATTATTACTTATAATTTCATCATCAGTAATTTCTACAACTAATTTGTGTGGTAGGCAAATTAAGCTTTCATTTGTTTTTGAAATATCACCTTTATCAACACAATATTTATCAGGACAATCAGCCTCTTCCATATGAACTTTGCCATCCTTAATAACTACTTTGTTATGTCCAAAATCAGTTTTTATATCAATTTCTTTATTTTCACTTAAACTATAAGTTCCATATGTTGAGCCATTCTCTGTTATAATAACTGTTTTGCCACTTTTATTATTAAAATTAAAAATTAAAAATACAATACCGGCAACAACAAGTAAACTAACAACAAGAATAATATCTCTCTTTTTCATATCAAACACCAATAAAATATAGTAGAACTAAAAGAATTACTGCTCTGAGAAGTACATACCAAATCTCATTACCTCTTACTTTTTCTGAGACACCTGTATTTTGCTTAGGACAAACTGAAATACATTCACCACATTGGAAGCACTCACCACTAACATTCCATTTACCTCTCTCAGGAATATCAATATTAGCAGGACAAATATTTTTACAAGCTTTACAGCCTTTGATACAATTTTCTCTCTTTCTGGTTACTGCAGTAAAAGGCAGTGATGGTAGTAATGAAAAAACTGCTCCCATAGGACAAAGAAATCTACAGAAAAATCTCTTAATAAAGAACATTCCCACCATAATAACTGCTAATGCAATTATGCCAACTGTATATCCATCAAATCTAAAGTTAAATGAAACTATCATTGAGAATACATCCCATGGACTTTTGCCTTGCAGATAGGATGAATAGGCTAAGAAATACATAATAACTATAAATAGCAGTACTACATATTTTAAATAGCTTAGTACTTTAGAAGGTTTATCATTGAGTTTAAATGGTTTTTTCTTCATCTTCTTACAGATAAAAAGGTAAAGTTTATGTAACAAATCACCCATTGTACCAAAAGCACAAGCATATCCACAGAAAAATCTGCCAAATACTATTGTATAAACACATAGTGCAATCAGTACGGCTAAAAAGGAATTAAGTGCAACACTTGAGCCTAAACCTATTTGAGTAAAGATATATTTTACACCATTAAAGGCACTTGTGAATGTAGACGGAAACAATAGAAAGAATAAAATCTGAATTGCTAATCTAACATACATATAAAGTTGTTTTTTCTTTTTCGGTGTTAGTTTTATACTTTTCATAAATTATATTACTTCCATTACTTTAATGCTTTGTTAAGTGCAATAGTAGCTGCATTCTTGATACCTGTTGAACTAAATGTTGCACCACTTACTGTATCAACATCTGTTGATTGTTTGTCAAGCATTGTATTAATAATATTCTTTGCTGAAGCTAAATAGCTTGAGTCTTCTTTATCGGCAGATACAACATTAATTTCTGTTATAATGTCATTCTTTACAGTTAAGCTAACTTTGATATTACCACCAAAACCTTTAGCCTCACCGTCATATGTGCCATCTTTATATTTAGAAGATATTGTAGTTTCCTCTACTTTTGACTCTTTACCGTTATTTTTATTTATTTTTGTTTTAATATCTTCAATGTAATTATCATCATATTCAACTTGTTTCTCTAATGATGATACTTTTGTATTTAATTCTTTTATTGTGTTATCTTTAGCATTAATATCAACAAAAAAGTTATAACCAATAATAACACAAACACATAAAAGAAAGTTAAATAATTTAAACCAAAAATTCACTTTAATCTCCCTTAACTTCTGCAATTAAAAGTGCTTTATTAACAGCTTCAATAATTGCTTTTGATGAACAAGTTGCACCACTAACTGTATCAACATCAGTAGAATTTTTATTAAGAATTTGTTTAACAACACTTGGGTATTTTGTTGTACCTCTTACTGCTCTATTCAAATACCAGTCATTTGCAGTATCGTAGTTATCACCAACACCCATAACTTCATCAATAGAAGTTATAACATCATCAAAAATAGAAATCTTTAATGACAAGGTGTATTCCTCAAAAGCACCGTTTTCACTAGGGTAACAAACAACTTGTGCCATATATGTACCGTTTTCATACTTAAGTTTTACTGTTGGGTTACTAGGTAAAGTAGTTGAAGTTGAATTATTTGTAGTAGTGGTAATAGTGGTTGTAGGAACTGTTGTTGTTTGCTTTACATAGGCCTTTTGTAAAGCATTTGAAACAGCCTCTATTATGCCATTAGAACTAAAAGTTGCACCACTTACTGTATCAACAGCAGCAGTTTGTTTAGTGATAATACTTGAAGTTAATTTTCTTGCCTTTGAAAAGAACTGTTCATCATCTTCTGTGCTAAGAATATTTATCTTATAGATTTTGCCATTCTTAATAACAACAGAAACTTTTATATCTCCTTTATAACCCTCACCAACACCAATATATGTGCCATCTTTGAAAGTAGCATTATTCATATTAGGAACACTTGGCTTTGTAGGAGATTTCTTAGGAGTTGTTGTGGTTGCTATATTATTAGTATTTTTATTGTTATTTGCATAACTTTTTGAATTATCTTTATTGACAACTGCTTTTGAAAGTGCATTAGAAACTGCTTCAATAAGTCCATTAGAACTATATGTAGCACCTGAAACAGTATCTACATTTGTATTTTGCCTAGCATAGATTGATTTTAACAATCCTTTTGCTTTTGCAATATACTCATCACCATCACCGGTTTTTACAATATCTATATTTGTTATTTTACCATTCTTAATAGTTACTTTTACAGTAAGGTTGCCATTAAAACCAACACCTGTTCCGTAATATGTACCGTCTTTATACTTTTGATCACTATTTAAAGTTAAAGGTAAAACACTCTTTACCTTTTCACTGTTTGAAGTTAAATTATTATTTCCACTTTCACTTGGTAAAGGTGATGTTGTTATAGCATTACTACCGGTAGAGCTAGTGGTAGTTGAATTTGTTGTAGAATTTTCAATATTAATGGTTTCTCTTTTATTTACAGAATCAGCACTAAAACTACCAATTGTAAAGCTATTTACTGCAAAAGCAACACAAACCACTAACACTAACAATGGAAGAATATATTTAATTTTAGAAATATTTTTAAATATATTTTTCATTATTTATTAACCACCTTAATATCTAAATCGGAAGAAAATATATCTTTAATACCATCAGAAATAATTAACTTATTGTCACTTGAATAAAGGATAAAATCAAAGTTATAATTTGATTTTTTATAAAAATCAATTGCCTTATCTTTGCCCATAACAAACAGTGATGTTGAAAGTGCATCAGCTAAAGTACCATCACTTGAAATAATAGTAACTGATGTAAGTCCATTGTTTGCAGGATAACCATTTGACGGGTCTAAGATATGATGATAGATTTTACCATTCTTAGTGAAATTTCTTTCATATCCACCGGAAGTAATAACTGCTTTATCTGATGTTTGTAACACACCTAAATATTCATCTTCACCAATTGGATTTTGTATTCCGACTTTCCACAGTGAACCATCAGGCTTTTTACCTAAAACTTGAACATTACCACCTAAAGTTACCATACCACTTTTGATATTATTCTCTTTAAAAATATCAATAATCTTTGATGAGGTATATCCCTTGGCAATAGCACCTAAATCAATTTTCATATTACTATCCTTAAAAGATACTTCATTTTTTCTTTCATCAATTTTAATATTATCAATATCCATATGATTAAGTAATGGTTTTATTTCATTATCTTTAGGTACATAATAATTCTTTGTGGTAAATCCCCAAAGCTCCATTAATGGATAAATTGTTGGGTTAAATGCACTATTAGTTGCTTTAGAAATTTTTACTGACTCTTTAATAAGTGACATTGTATCGGCAGACACAACTTGCTTTTTATTTTTATTTAATTTACTGATTTCACTTGTTGACTTACCTGTTGATAAAATGCTATCAAGTTTATTAACTTCCTTTTCTGCTTTAGCAACAGCCTTTTCACCATTATCTCCATAAGCATCGACTTCCATATAAGTATCCATAGCAAAAAATTCTTTTGATGCCGGAATAGTATCATTAACTGTAGTTGTAGATGTAGTTTTTGAAGTATTCACTTCATTTTCATTACTGCAACCAGCAAGCATAATTATTAAAATTAATACACTAAAAGCCTTTATAAATCTCATAAAAACCTCACACTTATCTCCTTAGTTAGCAATAGCTAAATTAAGTTAGCATATCCTAACCTTTTAGTATTATAGCAAAGCACTTTTATTTTTTCAACAGTAGTTTTTCTAATATTTCGTATTTTGTTAAAATAGCTCATAAATTTTTCATATCATAAAAGTATTTATGAATAATCTGCATTATAATGATTAATAAGTAATCTTTTTATATATAAAAAGGTGCAGTTAATTTAACTGCACCTTAAAAATTGGATTATTTTGCAAAGGATTATAAAGAATTCTTAATATCTTCTACAATCTGTTCAGGAGTAATTCTATTTTCTCTTAGAATATCTTCCGGATTATATCTGTCTAAAAATTCCTTCTTGTAACCATAATTAATAGTATTCACATTAGTATTACCGTAGAAACGAGAAATCTTCTCACCAAAACCACCATCAAGAACACCATCTTCAATAGTGATAACAAGCTTATGGTTATCCTTTAAACTTTCTAATAGTTCATCATCTGTACCTGTAATAAAGTATGGGTTAATAAGTGTTGCATTAATGTTACTATCAGCTAACATTTCCTTTACCCTTTCACCAATACCAAAGAAAGAACCTAAAGCAATAATTGCAACATCATTACCCTCTGATACAACTTCATACTTATTAAGTTTGCTAAAGTCCTTAGTCTGAGGTTTACCTGCCTCAAACACATCATATGGTACTCTAATAGCTACAGGGTGTTCATTCTGTGTAGTAGCATAATCAACCATAGCTTTGTAATCTTCTAAAGTTGTAGGAGCTAAATAAACTAGGTTTGGAATGTTAGATAACATAGGTATATCATAAATGCCTAGGTGAGTAACATCATTCATACCATAGATAGATGCACAGAAAACAAGGAATGTTACAGGACTGTTATTGATACAAACATCCTGAGAAATTTGGTCATATGTTCTCTGAATAAATGTACTATACACACCATAAACTGCATTGCCACCACCTGTTGCAATACCGGAAGCAAGTGCTACTGCATGTTCTTCAGCAATACCAACATCAACAAACTGCTTACCGGCTAAATCTCTCTTATCCTTAGTAAAGCCCATTACTGCAGGTGTAGCTGATGTGATAGTTACAAGTGTCTTGTCCTCTTTCATCTTATCAAGTAACATTTCACAAGTAATTTCACCATAATCTTTAGCATCACCAAAGTCAATAGTATACTTACCTGTTTTAGGGTCAAATGGCATACACCAATGCCATGCCTCTTTATTCTTTTCAGCTAAAGCATATCCCTTACCTTTTTCAGTAACAATATGAACTACAGTAGGCTTTGTAGTATCTTTAACTTCTTTTAAAGCTGAAATCATTTCTTCAATATTGTTACCATCAGCAACAAATTTATAGTCAAGTCCCATAGACTTAAATAGGTTACATTCGGCTTTACCGTTAGTTTCACGAAGTAACTTTAGATTCTGATATAAACCACCATGATTCTCAGCAATAGACATATCGTTATCGTTTACAATAATAATAATATTACTTTCAAGTTCTGAGGCAAAGTCAAGTCCTTCAAGTGCTTCACCACCACTTAATGAACCGTCACCAATAACTGCAACTACATTGTAGTTTTTGCCTTTTACATCTCTGGCCTTAGCAAGTCCACAAGCTAAGCTAACAGAAGTTGAAGTATGACCGATTTCAAAGAAATCATGGTCACTTTCTTTTGGATTACTATAGCCGGAAATATCGTCAAAGTTTTCTTCATATAAATATGAATTTTGTCTGCCGGTTAGCATTTTATGACAATAAGTTTGGTGAGAAACATCAAATACAAACTGATCTATTGGTGAATTGAAAACATAATGCATAGCAATAGTTGCTTCAACCATACCAAAATTAGGTCCAAAGTGTCCACCGTGAATACTAAGTCTGTGTAATAAAGCATCTCTCATTTCTGATGCAAGTTCATTTAGACTGTCAATATCCATTTTCTTAACATCAGCAGGTCCATTTAGTTTTTCTAAATACATCAACAATTCTCCTTTTCATCATCCCAATTTAGAACACCTGTTTTTACAGCATCTTCATACTTTGAGATTTTGTAATTTAATCTTTTTAAGGTAACATCGATCTGTTTCCTCTGTTCAAGTAAAGAATCTCTTTGTTTTTCTAATAAATGAAGTCTATCAGGAATTGTACTGTCTCCTTGTTTAAAAAGCTTCACATATTCAATCATTGCTTCAACAGGCAAACCGGCACTTCTCATACATAATGCTAGAGACACCCATCCAAGATCCACTTCTTGATAATCACGAATACCACCGGCAGTTCTTGTAACCGGAGGAATCATACCAACCTTTTCGTAATATCTCAATGTATCAGGTGTAACATTATATGTTTTGCTTACTTCATTAATTGTCATAGAAATTCATCTCCTATATATTAATACTTAGAGTGTACTCCAAGTCAAGTCTTTTTTTATTATAAATTAAATTTTTTGTAATTTCAATATGTTTATTTCAAAAATATTTATATTGTTTTTGGTTATTTATCTACGATTTTAATTCTAGAATGGGTTTACTTTTCAATCAAAATTGACAAAAAAATAATGAATATGATATAATAAACTAGAAAAATTATGTCATAAGAAGGGATTTAATGAAAAAGATATTTGCAATATTACTTTCATTGATATTTGTTGTTTCTTTATGTAGTTGTTCATCAGATAATGATAAAATTCGTTTTGGTGCTGCCGGTATTGGTGGTATTTATAACGAAACAGTTACATCAATCAGAGAACTAGCCGATGAAAGTGGAAAGCTAAAAATCGAACAAAAAACTACTGCAGGTTCTGCAGCAAATGTTAGACTGCTTTCTCAAGGATATTTAGATGCTGCTATTGCACAATCAGACATTGTAAGTGATGCCTATAATGGCGAAAACAACTTTGAAAAGTCAGGTGCATATAAAGGCTATAGTGCTTTAGCATCTCTTTATACTGAAGCTTGTCATATTGTAGTAAGAAAAGATTCTAATATTAATTCAGTAGATGATTTGCTTGGCAAGACAGTCAATATCGGTGAAAAGGAGTCAGGTTCTGAACTAAATGCAAAACAAATTCTTGCATCATATGGACTAAACTCTAAGATGGTTAAGGAAGTTAACCTTGATTATGCCGAAGCTGCTAAGAAACTTGAAAACAAAGAAATTGATTGTTTATTTGTTACTGTTGGTATGAATGCAACTATTGTTGATGAATTAGCAAAACAATGTGATATTAAACTGCTTGAAATTGATAATGCTACATCTAATAAGCTAAAGTCAGCTTACTCTTATATTGATTGCAAAATTCCAAAGAATACATATAACGATCAAAACACAGATATAAATACTATTGGTATTAAATCTGTTATTCTAGTAAGTGACAAATTATCTAATGATAAAGTAAAAGAACTTGCCAAATTGATTTTCAATAATGCTAAGGAAATTCAGCTGACTGTATCTGCTGATATTGACATTACAGAAGAAAATGCAGTTAAAGGTATTAATATTCCTTTCCATAAAGGTGCTATTGAATATTACAAAGAAAAAGGTATTTCAGTTAAATAACTATTAACTGCGAAAGGATTGATAACATTGGATATTACACTAGATATGTATCAAACAGTTGCAGTTGCTGTAGTTGTTCTGATGATAGGTAATTTCTTAAAAAAGAAAATTTCATTTTTACAAAGGTTCTGTATTCCTTCACCTGTTATTGGTGGTTTGCTATTTGCAATATTTACATTAATATTGTACGCAACAGGAATTGCAGTAATTGACTTTGATGACACATTAAAAGAAGTCTGCATGGTTCTGTTCTTTACTTCTGTAGGTTTCCAAGCCAACTTAAAAGTCCTCAAAAGTGGTGGTAAGGCACTTATAGTGTTTCTTGTACTTGTTGTTGTGCTTATTATTGGACAGAACTTTGCATCAATCGGACTTGCAAATGTACTGGGACTTGACTCCTTAACAGGTATGACAACAGGTTCTATCCCTATGATTGGTGGTCATGGTACTGCCGGTGCATTTGGCCCTGTACTAGAGGACTTTGGTGTTTCAGGTGCTACAACAGTATGTACTGCTGCTGCAACATTCGGTTTGATTGCCGGTTCACTAATGGGTGGCCCTATTGGTAACAGACTTATTAAAAAGCATAATCTACTAGATACTATAAAAGCTGAGGATGACAGTTTCCTAGTTGAAGAAGAAGAAAAGCATGAAAGACATTTTTCTATGTATGCTCCTGCAGTTTTTCAGTTGATTATTGCAGTAGGAATTGGTACAATAGTATCAGAGCTACTTTCACTTACAGGAATGACATTCCCTATTTATATTGGTGCAATGATTGTTGCTGCTATTATGAGAAACATAGGTGAATACACAGGTAAAATTACTATTCATATGGGTGAAATAAATGACCTTGGTGGTATTTGTCTATCTCTATTCTTAGGTATAGCAATGATTACTCTTAAATTATGGCAACTAGCTGACCTAGCTTTACCACTTGTTATTCTACTAGCCGGCCAATCAGTTCTTATGTTCTTATTTGCCTACTATGTTGTATATAACATTATGGGTAGAGATTATGATGCTGCAGTAATTGCTGCAGGTACTTGTGGTTTTGGTATGGGTGCTACGCCTAATGCTATGGCTAATATGCAAGCTATTTGTGATAAATATGCACCATCAGTTAAGGCATATTTGATTATTCCTATTGTAGGTAGTTTGTTTGCTGATTTCTTAAACAGCTTAACAATAACATTCTTTATTAATTTATTGTGATAATTTGGAGGTAATGTTTTATGAAGGACAAGGCAAAAGACAAGTATAGTTTCAATTCAGAAAATTTAGCAGTACCTGAAGTTCACACAGGAAAAGTAAAGCAAAATGATATTGTAGAAGAGGATGATGAACCTGTGCTATATGATGTAGCAGTTCCGGAAGTTCACATTAAGAAAAAGAAGAAAAAGTAAAATGTAACACAAAAGTCCTAAGATGAAAAATCATCTTAGGACTTAATTTTTTGCAAAACATTTGACTAATTTAAATTTTGATAATCTTATTTATTATTTTCTTCAATATACTTTTCTTCTAGTAATTTTTCCATTACTTCAATATCATCAATATTTTCCGTATCTAATATACCAAATTTATATTCATCTGCATTTTTAGCTTTATTTTCTAATTCTTGAGATATATTTTTAGAGTTGTTTTCTGATTTATTCATTTAATTCAACACTTTATACAAAATTAAAGAAAAAAGCCCATTAGAATGGGCTTTTTATGGCGAAGGGTTGGAGATTCGAACTCCAGGCTTTACTTTCGTAAAACACGATATTTCGAGTATCGCACCATTGACCACTCGGACAACCCTCCAAATAAATAGGAAGTGCGTTAAATTAATGCCACATTTCCTTTTTATTATACAACTTTTCTTAATTCAAATAATGCAATTATAGAATTATTATATCTTTTTATACTTTTTCTGCATTTTCTTATTTCTAAAAGTATGACCTTTAGTATAAATGATTATCAGTATTGCAACTATAATAATTACTGCAACAACAATGTACCAAACATATGACGGAATTGAATTTAGATTAAAGCACCGTACATTAATCCACATTTGGTTCATTCGTTTATTTTCATCACTATTAAAGAACATCATTACTGCACAACGTTTTAAAATATCTTCTGTAGGATATTGAGTAAACAGTTGTCTTTTTGTTTGGTCTTTTGTAGTTTTTACAATATAATCTTTATCCTTGGAATTACCTGTAAAGAAGAAACCTACCGGGTAATCAACAGTTTCTTCATCATCTTCTGCACCGTAGTTCCAATTAATGTATTCAAAAATTCTGTTGTCATCACCACCGGAAATGCAACTTGTATAACCGATATAGTACATATTACGAATTACATTATCAGGTCTTGAAACAAAGTTAATAAATGACTCAGCTACTTGTTGCTTTTCTTTATCGCCGTTAATACCTTGCTTTAACATAACCCAACCGTCACACCAAAGGTTTGAACATTCCTTAGGCACTGCATATTCAAGGTAACAATTGTCTTCTTCTGCTTGGTCAAGGCTATATACTGCATCTCCTGACCATTGGAAATTGGCAACTACTTTACCTGACACCATATCGGACTTACCACTATCAGTTTCAAATGAATAAACATTATCCTTGATACCCTGTAATCTTTCTTCTGCTTTATCAACTGTTGATTGTGAGGTATCATTCATTAATTTAGTTATTTGCTCATTATAGTCCTTAGAATTCTTAAATTCATCAGTAGACATTTTATCTGAATTTATAAGACCTAAAACTGCAAAATAACTATCTCTAACGCTATCTTTAATAGTGATTTGTCGGCTATACTTTTTATTTTCAAGTATCTTCCATGTTGAGGCATCTTCTGTTGATACAACATCAGGGTTATATACAAAACCCATTGTACCCCACATATAACCGGCTGAATAGTCACTCCACTTTTTGTTATCAATCTTAGTTGTATCCATTAAGTTTTTGATATATGGTGATACACCTTTTGCATAGTAATTATACTTATTACTTGTATCAAAAAATTCTTTTGATAAAGGTACTAACATATCTTCATCAATCATTTTCATACCCATATAATCAGATGGACAAACTAAATCAAAATTATCACCCAGGGTAATTTGGTTATATAAATCCTCATTTGTGCCGTAAGTTGAATATTCAACCTTAACCTTTTTACCATAGGTTTTGTAATACCAATTTTCAAAATCAGTAGTCATAGAATTTTTACCGATTATATCACCACTGTCAAGGTCAATGGTATCATCTTTGTCCCAATTACCCTCATCAATATATTCTTCGCAATTTGAAATTCTAAGGGTAATAACATCCTTATCTTTTGCAGATACTGACATAGGTAAAATGAAAATAGATGCAGTTATTAAAAGCATAATTAAAATAGAAATTAATTTTTTCATCTACTTTCACCTACCTTTTTGTTTGTTCTGAAATAATTAATCAAAACAATTGCAATAACGATTGCAAAGATAATTGTAGATAATGCCCATAAGGCTGTTTTTATGTTTGTTTGAGCTCCTTTTGTAGCATTTACTACATAGGTACTAATTGTATTAAAGGTAGCCGGTTTTGTGTATGTTGTAACAAAATAATCATCAAGTGAAAGTGTAATTGAAAGCATAAAACCGGAAACTATACCCGGCATAATCTGAGGAATTACAACCTTAAATAGTGCTTTTGATGGTGTAGCTCCTAAGTCTAGAGCTGCTTCATAAAGGTTGTTATCCATTTGTATAAGTTTAGGTACAACAGAAAGATATACAAATGGAGCACATAAAGTTACTTGACCTATAACAAGTGGAATATATGTGCTTTTATCAATACCAAATGCAACAATTAGCAAAATACAAATTGAAAAGCCTGTAACTACATCTGCATTAACAACAGGAATTTGGTTAGCATTTCTAATAAATGCTTTCGGTAATCTCTTTGAATAAAATGCACCGATTGCACCACTAGTGCCTAATACAACTGCCAGTATAGCAACAACTAATGCCAATACTAATGTATCTACAATCATTTCTAACAATTCTTTTGTAGTAAATAAGGTTTCATAATTATGAAGAGAAAAACCTCTTATAGCACCGATTGTGGTGGAATCTGTAAAGCTATATATTGCCAAAATAATAATTGGCAAATAAATTGCTAACAGTACAAGAAATACCCAACTTGCTGAAAATATCTTTTTTATCATAGAGAAGCACCTCTGCTTTCTCCAACACCATCACCAAGTCTGTTGGTAAATATTGTTACAATAAAGATAATAACCAGAAGTACAATGGAAATCATTGAACCATTGTGCCAATCATATGCATTAAAGTAACTACCGATTAAGCTACCCATAATATATGTGCTATTGTATAGCATATCAAGTACAACATAGTTTGTCATTACAGGTAAGAATACCATAGTAACACCACTGATTATTCCAGGCATTGAAAGTGGTAATGTTACCTTTAAGAAAGTAATTCTATTATTAGCACCTAAGTCATTAGATGCTTCAAGAAGTTTCTTATCAATTTTTTCAAGTGTTGTATATAAAGGTAAAATCATAAAAGGTAAGAAGTCGTATGTCATACCGATTATAGTATTTAAAAAAGGATGGCAAGCAAGGTTACCCTCTATTGCAGTTAGAATTTCTTTTAATGCAGTAATTCTTAATGTGAAGTTAATCCACATAGGCATAATAAAAAGCATCAAAAGAACTGATTTTCTTTTTAGCTTAGAATTCGCAAGTATTAATGCTACAGGATAAGCAATTAATAAGCATACTACTGTAGTAACTAAAGCAGTAAACATACTATAAAGCAAAGTGCCTATAGTGTTACTGTCAGTAAAGAAATCTGTAAAATTAGAAAGTGTAAACTGACCCTCGCCATTAGTTAAAGCATAATAAATAATTACAAGCAAAGGTGCAATTACAAACAAAACAAGAAACAATCCGTAAGGAATACAGAGTTGTTTACGAGAAAACTTAAACATTTTTCGACCTCCAAAATGATGATTACTTTAATTTCAATGAAATATTTTCTTTAGGAATAATCAGACTGACAAAGTCATTTTCATTCCATAAGTCTTCATCATCAAATATGAAGTCATATTCGTTTTCTGTTCTAACAATATACTGATAGTGGTCACCTTTATAAATAAGTGAAATAATATTGCCGGTAGTTCCACCCTTATCAGCATCATCACTCATTTCAATTGAACCAAATACAGGGATAGAAACTGAAACTTCTTTGCCTACTACATCAATTTCATTACCCTTTTCGTCAACAAGTACATCATCAACATACTTTGAATTAGGATAAAGCTGAGTAAGGTCACATTCAAATTCACCATCAGCAAATTCAACTGTATTGTGCTTTGTAATAATACCCTTAAAGTCGTTTGTAGTAAGGTTATTTTCAATCAAATGAATACTATCAGGATCAATATCAATAGAAATTGTGTCACCTACAACTGCATTGTAAATTGAGTTAATAACAATTTCATTATCACCTGAAAGAACTGTAATTTCATAATGGACACCCTTAAATACAACAGAGTCAACTACAACATCCATCATACCCTCACCCTTAGGTTTCATTACAATATCTTCAGGTCTAACAACTACATCAACCTTAGTTCCAATATGGAAGTCATCAACACAAGTAAATGTATGGTCACAAAACTGTACTTGTAGCTTATCAGTAACTTTACCGTTAAAAATATTACTTTCACCGATAAAGTCAGCTACAAAAGCATTCTTTGGTTCATTATAAATTTCTTCCGGTGTACCAATCTGCTGAATTACACCATCAGACATAACAACAATTTTATCGGACATTGTAAGGGCTTCTTCTTGGTCATGGGTTACATATATGAAAGTGATACCAAGTCTTTCATGCATTGCTTTAAGTTCAATCTGCATTTCTTTACGCATCTTAAGGTCTAATGCACCTAAAGGTTCATCAAGTAAAAGAATCTGTGGTTCATTTACAATAGCTCTTGCAATAGCAATTCTCTGTTGTTGACCACCTGACAAAGTATCTACAGAACGCTTTTCAAAGCCCTCAAGGTCAACTATCTCTAAGGCTCTCTTAACCTTTTTGTCAATTTCTTTTTTAGAAAGTTTTTCCTTACGAGTGATAATCTTGCCATTATCTTTCTTGTAAGTAACTTCATTAGTTTTTAGCTTTAAGCCAAAAGCAATGTTATCATATATATTAAGATGTGGAAAAAGTGCATATCTCTGAAATACTGTATTAATAGGTCTTTCATATGGAGGAAGTTTACTTATGTCCTCACCTTTTAAAGTGATCTGACCCTCCGTAGGAATTTCAAAACCTGCAATCATTCTTAGTGTAGTTGTTTTACCACAACCTGATGGTCCAAGAAAAGTAACAAACTCACCTTTCTTTACTTCCAAATTAAAATCTTCAACAACCACAACATCATCAAAAGATTTTCCAACATTTTTAAGTTCAATAATATTCATTGAATTAGATACCTTAGACATAACGACCTCCTTATTTATTACCCGCCTAAAAAAACAGAGGAAAACTCCTCTGTTTACGTTTAAAATTATACACAAATTTCTACTTATAGTCAATGAATATAAAAGATAATTAATGTAAATTTAATATAAAAATAAAAGCACAGAGAATTCTCTGTGCTAATAGGACAATAAGTGACAAGAAATCAGGAATTTTTCTTATCCCAATTTCTAATATGTACGAAGTAGAATACTGCACCAACAAGTAACATACCACCAACAATATTACCTAAAGTAACATAGATTAATTGGTCTGTACCTGCAAAGTGCTTTAAATTTTCACACTGCTGAGCAGTAATACCAAATAGCTCTTTAGCCTTTGCAACATACTGTGGGTTAGTTGTTGCTAAAATACCTGAAGGTAAATAGAACATATTAGCAACACAGTGTTCGAAGCCACAAACAACAAACAAACAAATTGGGAAAAATACAGCAAAGATTTTGCTAATTACTTCCTTAGCTACACTAGACATTAGGATTGCTAAACAAACAAGAATGTTACACAAAATACCACTGACAAAAGCAGTAGATGGAGCAAGTGAAGTCTTGCCAATTGCAACCTTAATTGTATAAGCACCCAGGCCACCACTTGATAGGTCAAACTGACCTGAATAGAAAATCAAGAAATCCATTATTAGTGCACCAACAAGGTTTGAGAAATACACAATAACAAGATTACGAATCATCTTAGACACTTTAATTTTCTTATCAAGTGCACCCATTATCATTAAACAGTTACCGGTGAAAAGTTCACTACCGGTAAACACAACAAGCATAAGACCTACAGGGAAAATCACACCGGCTAACATCTTTGCAACACCGGCATTATCAATACCATGAACTACAACGTTACTTGCTGCACCACCAAATGCAATAAATGCACCTGCCATCATACCCAAAATAATCATTTTTAACAGTGGTAAATTTGACTTTTTAACTCCGGCATTAATATTAATATCAGCCATTTCAGCTAACATATTTGAAGTTCTTCCCAAAGTTTCTCCCCCATTTCAAATTGACATCAAGGATTATTTTATCATAAATACACCTATTTAACAAGTAAAGTACATTATATAAAATAATCATAACATATAATCAATATTGATATAGAGAATTTCTATAAAAATTATGTGATAATCAATCAAATTCTAAATATTTAATATTAAGTTCACTTTCACTACCAACAATTGTTTCAATTTTAGATATAATTTCTTTATAATTATCGGAATAAATAAAAATTTCAGTATGGCAAGTTGGCTGTAAAATCATATTATACTTTGGCAAATAGAAATCTATAAACGAAAAGTATCTAAAATTATTTTCGATTATGTAGTCAATAATTTCATCATTATGGTTAATTTCATAATTGCTTTTCTTGTTAAACTGCTCATTTAAATTATTAAATGAATCGTAACACTTCATATCTTTCCAATGTGCAAAAAGGTCAGACTTTTCCCCTATGTCCTTTCCGATAATAGCTTTATCACCAAACTGATAAATTATATTTTTCAGAACATCACTATACTTCTTGGCATAGGAATAGAATTGTAGTTTTTCATCTAGTGAAGTGTCTATATCAAAACCACCATCCCAATACTTTTCACCGGTTATTACATAAACACCTTTTTTATGATATAGCTTTTTGACTTTTTCTATATCTTTAAAATTAACTTTATTCATATAATCAATCCCAAATTTTTGTAATATCAGCATTAGGAAAAAATTCTTTATTCAGTTTATCTTTTAACTGCCCTGTATTATCATCAAAGTAATCATTTTTTGCACATCTGATTTTCTTATTATAGAAGGTAAATTTAGTTATCATTACATTTGTAAAGATTTTCTTACAATCATTTCTATTATAAGTGTAGGTCTTATTCTTAAATTGAAACACAATATTATCATTATCAAAATAAACTTTATAAGCAAAGGTTGAAAAATAATGGATTTGTCCTATAAACATACCTATTAAACAAATCTCTACACCTATAAATAATATAAAATTACCTACTGTAACATCACCTATACAGAAAGCAAAAATCATAATTAAAGTTACTAGTGACAAAAAGGATATAACGAAAATTGAAAAAACTTTCAAATATTTTTTAAACCAACTCATTTTCATGAGAACACCTCCTGTTTTTTAGTTTTATCTAAAGAGTTGGTTTTTACTAATTCTAAAGAAGTTCACTATGATTATGTATATTACAAATGCAATCAAAGCTACTAAAATTTTCACTTGTTATTAATGAATTAATACATTAAAAGTAAGCAATGGTCTTATATTTTATGTAAATAACTCAACTAAATCATCAATTTCAAGAAATAAAAAACAAATTATCCATAAAAAATATAAAGTAGTTTTCAACAATTTATTTCTTATCTCAAATTTGAACTTATATGAGTAATCCAAAATTAACGGTACAGTTAATATGCCTAATAAAATTAAAACCACTACATAAATCATATCAAACATAAAAACCCTTTCTATTTGTGAGAATAACAACTAAAATGAACGAATATAGAGAAAAAACTTTGTTTATAAAACTGCTATACTTTTCTTTTTCGTTTTACAGAATGTCTTTCGTTATCATTTTCCTTTTCCTTATCAATCAAATTAGCTATATCAAATGAAGACAAGTAACCATTTTTGTTATGTTGAAAGACATAACTATCATAAGAAACAATACCATATACATAATCAACAAAATGATCAATATAGATTCCGGATTCATTATATTGGAATTGTTCATACTTTAGTTCTCCAAATTTATATAGTTGGCAAAAACCAAAAAGATATAATATAATTCTTCCAAAATCATCGTAAAAACATTCACTGATACTGTCCAATTCTGGCTTAGTAGATTTAGGTGTACGAAATCTATATCCTATTGAATAATTATCCTTATATTCGATAAATTCAATATTATCAATCTCATCACATCTAGCAAATATTAACCTATCTTTTTCATCAAAACCATATTCAAATCCATATGATGATAATTTGTTTTTATTTTTAAGAAGCCTTCCTCTTTTACAATTTCCTATAACAACATCTTGTACCGGACTCGGACAATAAAAACCTCTATGTATTTCAGAGCCTTTTGAAGAATATTCTTTCCTTACTATGTTACTTGTTACTTTGGAATATAATTCATTGTATCTTGGAGAATACTCTTTAGACAATGTATCATAATACTCACATTTCTTTTTACAGTAATTTTTAATATCATTTTTTGTGATATCAAAAAGATTGCCTTTAAATATAAGATCCATATATGCCCCCTATTAATATAACTTCAGTTATAATTATAAAAACTGGCTTATATACAAGGAAATGTTCCTCCGTATTTTTTGAAAATTTTCTCTACTTTACTGCGTTCTGAATTAGAAATATTAAAATACTTATCTTTAAATTTTACAATACCACAAGAATCACAAGCAATACAGTAATAGTCATTATCAAACTTAATAGAGATATTTTTATCAAAACCACAAGATGGTTCATCGTTATATAGTTCTTTCTTATTAAATATATCTTTGACTATATTACTCTCAGCCTCAGTTAATGTTAATGATATGTGTTTATTGTCATAATTATAATTTAATTGTCCAATAGAACTATCAGCGATATTAGTTGTATTATTACAAGCGCATAAGAACATCATAAAAGGTATCATTAATAACAAGGTTATAGTTTTAATATAGTATTTTTTAATCATATTATTATCCTCCGAGAGAAATTGTTTTTATATATAATTCTTCAAATTATTATCATTCTGTACTTAATTCTACAAGCAATAAATATACAGAATTGAACTACTATTACGGTCTTATGATAAGAGAAATCATTAAAATATATCTTTTAAACTACTGTTCATTTAAAAAAATCGGTTCAAAATTCATTCTAGGATACCTTTTAATGAGAAAATCATAAACTCTTTGACTAACAACCCAATATGGCAAATACATTTCAAATTTTTCATATGTTGCATTGTCAGTCTTTTCAGCAATTAGGTTATTATTACTATCATAATAATAGTCAGTTACCTTTGATCCCACTTTTTTCTGAGCTCTCATTCCGTTGGCATTATAACGGTATGTTATCTTTATACCATCACTTAGAGTAGTTGTTGACAACCATCTACCGTTTTTCTATTAGACAGATATTTCACTACGAAAATTTAATCTATAGCTAAATTTTAGTAATACAATTCATTTTTATCGCCCTACATAAATTCCATATTTTGGTATATCAGAACCAATATCATCATCTGAATAAATTCCTTTAATCTCACTTTCATCTAAATTGTTGTCAACTATGCACAAATTCCACACGCCTACATTTAAATCATCATTATCATCATTCGAACATATTTCTATAGAAATATCAAAACTCTTATTCGCTTTCTTTATAGTTACATCTCCACCTGTAAATGTTATGGTTATGCCATCTTCAGTAGAATCGGAATCACCAGACCAACTATATTCAACTTTTTCTGACTTTATTGTGTAGTACTTGAAAGCCTTATCTAACTCTTTATCAAAGTTTTTATACTTTTTTAGTATATTTTTAGCAAATAGTGATTTTACCATCTCTTTATCTCTGTTATCAAATGCTTTAACTACCTTTTTTAATGTATCAATGGTAATTTTTTCAGTTGATGCAAAGAAAGAATAAGGTAGAGCCTTTAGGTCACTACCAAGAATATTACATCCGGTTAGTGAAAAAGTAAGAAATAATAAGGAAACAACAATACTAACTAATTTTTTCATTTTTACACCTCCATACTAAAAATTCAAATATCCTCTGAATTTTTTAGTGTTAAATCTCCAATTTTTCCAATCATTAGATTTCGTTTTCTTCTTGATATATGTATTACTCGAATTGCAATAACTTTCCGTAAACAACTTCGCTTATTTTTCATATAATTACCTACTTTATTTTGAAAAAATACTTTCCGGTTTCAATAGGCAAATATGTTATATTGAAGAATCCAGTAGTTCTCCTATATTCATATAAATTACCACTAATTTAACAAAAAATATATTATTTGTTAACTTAAAATAGAATAATAATCATATCCATCAACAATTGTATCACATACAGTTACACTATAAACAATCCATTTGCCATTATCATTATGAAGTTCAATAATATGACTTCCATTTGAATCGTTTACAACATTATTTCTGTTGTCATATGACCTATAAATATATCTGTACTCAGCAATAGCTACACCATTATGTTTAAATACTTTACTGATTTTTCCACTATTTTTCTCATTAACAATATTATTCACGTTATCCCGATAATTCATTTCACTAAAGTCTTCTCTTGAAATTATTCCATTAAATTTAGTGTCAAATCGACCATAGTTTTTATACGCACTATTTTCTATTTCGTCTACTAAAGAATACACTTCACCTTTAATATTAATAGGATTCAAGTAAAAGAACATCGTAATAAAATTTGACAATAAATAAGAAAAAACAAGAACAATTATAAAACATACCTTTTTCATAATATTCACCTCATACTCAATATGTAAACACATCTATTTTTCATCTTTTTATTAGTAGTTCCTCTTAACATTTCATATTTGTGTGGATTAGTATGGACTGCATAAAAGATTTTTATATTTACCTTACTAATAATAGTAGCGTGAATAATGATACCATTACCATTATCAAAATACATTAAATCTCCCATTTTTATTTTTTTAATAAATTTTAGGTGCTTATCATCTGCTATTAGATTATTATTACTATTCATAAGCTATTTGTTCATATGCTTTGTCTACAACAAGGCTCATACCTTCATATTTATATGTTATTTTAGTTCTGCAAGGTTCAAATAAGCTACCTCCACCTGATACAATTTTTCCATTAGCATCTCTAACGTCATAGATGTAATAATGATACACAACAACCTCATTCCACACGGGTATAGCAACATATACGCCATAATATGATGTATCAGTATCAGATCTATCTCCACTAAAATGCATTTGATTATAATACTCTTCGTCCTTTATATATTGTGAATATTGGGACGATTTAAACTCATCATAGCTTTTGGTTGAATTTATATTTTTTACAATTTGGTATGATAGCACGCAAAAGAATATTGAATAACAAATAAATGCAAATGCTATAACGCATAAAACAATAATAACTTTTCGTAAACAACTTCGCTTATTTTTCATATAATCACCTCATCATCAAAATCATAAAAGAAGCATTCTTGTTATCATCACTGTAAAGAGGATAATCTCTCCTATTTTCTGTATGAGCACAATACTTAATTTCTGCATTAACAGATGAAATTATAGTGGCATGTGTATACACTCCGTCCCCATCAAAATCAAAATATAACAAATCTCCTACTTTTATATTATATTTCTTTATAATATTAATTTAAGATGACATATTTGTTTTATGTAAATTAAAACTCTTATGTTTTCTGACGTATTTAGAACGATAAAAATATGCCATATTTTGACTTGCTACAGACCAATAGTTAGAATGCTTCCATTTTTTATTTCTAGCAGAATAAAGATAGAACCAATCATCATTCATCAATATCCCACCTGCATGTAAACATTGTGACACAAAATTAGTACAATCTCCTCTTATAAACCAAGGGTATTGATTATTACGCAAATAAGCCCATTTTCTAGCATAATTTACTGCAAACTTTCTATTGTATTTTCTCTCTTTTTTTCTCCAATCTTTATAAAAATCCAACCTATATTCACTATTAAAATGTTTTATATTATCTTTAAAATCAAAGTAACATGTTCCATCAGCATCACTTTTATTAACTGGATCATTTTCGCAATATGTATAAATATTATCACCAATAGCCGTACCAGAAGAACCAATAAAAGCAGTATCATCAGCATTAATAAATCTACCTGTTGTTGGGTCATAATATCTAGTTTGAAGATAATAAAGAGTGGTATCTTCATCATATACATAACCACGATAACGAAGTGGATTTAGTCTCCTTAATATTGGTTCGCCTTTCTCTTCAAGAATATTACCCCAAGAATCATATACATAACTTGCATAGCTAATACCGTCTTTATCAAGAATCTTTACTATATCACCTAGCAAGTTCTTTACATAGTAGAACATTTTTCCGTTGTAGGATAAAGCTACAGGACTATTCTCAGTATCATAATAGAAGAAAAGTGTTGCACTGTCAGTCTTTTCAACAATTAGGTTATTATTACTATCATAATAATAGTCAGTTACCTTTGTTCCCACTTTTTTCTGAGTTCTCATTCCATTTGCACAGTTGATTTAAGAATACACATACATCATTTATTTTGACTCATCAGGAAAAATTTCTTCTGTCACACTCGTAACTTTCCATTGCCCTGATTTCTTCTCTAACTCAACAAATATTGGTATCGGTTCATACCAAGTGCCACTACTAGACACTAATTGATCATTTTTATCATAAGATGTATAATGATATCTAAATTCAGCTTCCGCTTTATTGTCAGTTATTTTAATGTCAGATATATAACAACTATTTGTTTCTCTTTTTACGCTTTCTCTATCATCTCGATAATCCAAACTTTTGAAATCATCTTTTGATATAAAACCAGTGTACTCCTCATTTAACCTTTCACCATATGTATCATAAGCATTTTCCATAACAAAATTTAGTTTTAGCTTTAAATATTCTTCTTCAGCATCAAAAGAATATGTTTTGTATAAATTCAAACCCAGCAATAACAAAATAGCAATTAAAATCCCATACTTTATTACTGTTTTCCATTTCACCATCATTCTAGACCACTCATTTCAATTGTAATATACAGACAGTACTATTTCTTTTGCCTTTATTTTTTAGGATTCTTTTTATCCTTATTACTTAATAATTTTTTATTGAAATTGTTTACAGTATGAGCTGCATAACAAATTATTTTTTTGTCCTTTACTTTAATTATTGAACTAATTATCGAAGCGTGCGTATAGATTACATCACCATTACCATCAAAATAAAGCAAATCACCTTTTTGAAATTTAGGAAACTGCATATTATAATCATCACTCCATTTCTCAGCGTACTTTACTGCATTATCCCTATTGTATTTATTACTTTTATGGCATGTTTTAATTATCCCACCATCCAAATAACTACAATTACCTGTATAATCATATAAGTTTATTGGATTATTCTCACAATACACAAAAATATTACAACTTAAAACAGTACCTGAAGAACTGATAAAAGCAGTATCATCAGCATTGATAAATCTACCTATAGTTGGGTCATATTATCTACTTTGGAGATAGTACAGACCTGTATCTGTAACATACACACATCCTCTATATCGGAATGGATTGAACTCTTTAACTGTTGCATATGATGGGTTAACATTAGATTTTTCTTTTAGGATATTTCCCCCTACATCATATGTATATTCTACCATTACTTTGCCTTGGTGATTTACTATCTTTGTTATATCACCTTGTAAATTTTTGATGTAATAATACATTGTGTCATTTAATGACATTATTTTTAAATAACCAAACAACCGTACTTATGTAAGCAAATTTTCTTTATCTAATTTGCTCACATAGTTAGAATATTTCATATTCATAGAAGATACAATTAATTTATTATTAATCTTCTTATAATTTATAAATAATATATCTTCATTAGTTAAATGAATTGAATAATATTCATCAAAAGCAGGATAATTAATAAAATTCAGTTTGGTAGCAGAATCAATGTTTTTTATATCATCCAAAGTAGTTTCATCGACAATGATATTGCTAAAATCATCTTTATTAAGCTTTTTCTCGGAAGCTACAGCAAAATTAATTTCTTGATTGTCGTCATAGAAAACATATAATTTGCCATTTTCATAATTATACACATTACAAAACTCTGATTTATCAATGTTTATAGTTGTGTATTGAGGCATAAGATGATTTATTTTGCTAATATCTCTGAATATAAATGTACTCATTTTTTCTGGTTGTTTTGCTGAATAAACAGCTGCTTCTTTTACTGTAGCAAAAGGATATTGTTTAGTATCTTTATCCTCTGACTTACAACCACACAAGTTAACAACACCAATAACTAAAACAACAAAAAGTAATGTTGAAAATAATTTTTTCATAATAAACGCTCCTATCTAAACCTAATGACATTCATACAGACAAATATACATACATCATTTATTTTGTGGTTTTTTTCAAATTTAACTTACTTATAATTATATTATAGCTTACCTTTATTTTCCGTAAGGAAACAACATAGACTATAATAGAAAACAATAAAATAGCAGAACACATACAAATCGGCACAATATTTTTTGATAATAATGCAAAATAAAATACTGTACTTATACCAAAAAAGCATACAAGGACGATTATTGAAAGTGTAATTGTAAGACAATTTTTGCTTTTTCTTATTTTCTCAGTAGAACAATCCAATAGTGTTTTTTCATCTTGTACACAAATATTATTCACTTCAATATAAGGTATGGAAAACTCATTATTGCTACTTGAAAAAGAAGTATCTTTGTATTTTAAATTAATATTAGTATCTGATTTTATTTTTATTATGTAGTTTTTTCTTATAGAATATGGTTTTATATCGCTATAATCTAAAAAATTAAAAGATTCTAAATTATACAAAGATATTAAAACTCTAAAACACATTAAAATGGTTAAAAACATCTGAGAAATAACACTCATATTTTCATCATTTATTTGTTCAACTGAAAAGTGATATTCTCCTGCTTTTTCACAATTAAATACAACAACATCATTATAGGTGGATAATATTTTATTCTCTCCATTAAAGCGTATGTTTAAAGGTCGTGCATATTTTCCAATTTTAGACTGTATTTTTATTTTCATTTTAATTCACCATAATTTTATAGTACATATCTTATTATTAAGTTTTTTATCTCCTACTAGAATGTCTAAAAATCCTGAAATTAAACCACCTCTTGATAGAACAATATCTATATTGTTTACTACAAAATTTATAAATTTATTAAAGGCTGCATTTGCAAGAAATGCCGTAATATGTTTTGCTATTTTCCAACTCGACAACATAATACCGAATGTTCTTAATATACCACCTCTTTTGCTTAAAGCACCTGATACCTTACCAATAACTTTAACAAAAACTTTAAGAAATCTCCTTATAGGTGAACGAATTGCTTTCTTTAAAGCTTTCTTACTATAATGTTTTACCAAAAGTTATAAAGGAGAAAAAACTTTACCAACTAAATTTACCCCTGGTATTATGCTTATTATTAAATCTATAAATCCGGCTACCATTCCACGAGTAATTGTGATCGACCAATATCCATTTGGATCGACTTTATTAACAGGATTATTCTCACAATAAGCGAACATATTTGTGCTTAGAGGAGTGCCGGAGTTTGTATCTACATATGCAGTATCATCGGCATTGATAAATCTACCTGTAGTTGGGTCATAATATCTACTTTGAAGATAACACGTTGCAGTATCTTCATCATACACATAACCACGATAACGAAGAGGGTTTATAGAAGCTAATTCATCATCTGATTGAGATATAATATCTCCCCAAGCATTATAAACATAATCAGCTTTTTCTTGACCGTCTTCATCAAGAATCTTTACTATGTCACCTTGCAAGTTCTTTACATAATAGAACATCTTACCGTTATAAGTCATTGCCACCGGACTGTTCTTGGAATCATAATATCAGCAATTAGATAATTACTACTATTATCTTACATTAAAGATTTTTTTAATGAATAGAATCATTTAAATAGCTCTATTTGTTTTTCTTAAAAATCAAGGTTTTCCCTTTGAGGTAGTTGTATTTCTTATTCTCAACTTTATCTATTTTAACAGTTAGTTTTCCCCATGAGTAATCATAAGAAGATGCAGAAGCATAACTTTTAAAATCAGTATATTTTTTACCATTTTCTGCAACTGTATAATATTTTCCTATATAAAAGCAATCGTACTCAACCATAACATCTACCTTATGATTGTTAATAGTTGCATTTTTACATTGATCTCCTCTAACTTCAGGAAAATTTTTGCCGTAACTTGAAAATGAAAAATTATATTCCTTACAATACCAATTTTGTTTATATTCTTCACCACTATCTAAATATGTATGCATATTATAATTTAAAAAACTAAAAAATACTGTTAATAAAATTAAAAAAGCAGAGCCAAAAATAATAACTTTAGTTGATGTTTTTAAACGCTTCATATTTACCTCGTCAAAATGTAAAACCAATTATAAAATTGCTTTTTTCTTTTTTAGCAAAAGACTTAATATTGATTTTTGTTTTATAAGTACTATTAACATCTTTGTTATATGCTTTGTACTTTTTGGATTTTTTATCATACTCAATGCAATAAGTATGAATACCATTATAAAAATGATCGTTCCAAAGTGAAATAATAGCAATTTTTGCTTTTTTAATTGACTTTATAAAACGATCAAAAGTTGACTCTCCTTGGTACATGTCTCTTTTTATCTTATGAAAATCAAAATATCCTGCAATACCTAACGGATTTGTACCCCAAAGCCCACCAAACATATCCATATCATTCATTTCAGCCTCAAGCAGAACTTGATAGAAATATTGAAATTTTCCTAAACGCTTTAAAGTGTTATAGATCGCAATAAGTTCACAACCTACACCTGCAACCGTAGCATTATTAGATCCGTATTTTAAATTTTTAACTTTCTTGTTTTTTGTCCATAGATATACCCACTAAATCTACCTAAAGCAGACCGATTGTCTTTATATCTTTTTTTAAGTTTATTATATCTTGTACAAAATGCTTGCCATGCATCAGGATAGCCCTCATACATTTTCTTATGAGCTTTGTAATAAGAACTCAGATTATGATACCATTGGCCAGTATAATCAACATTATTAATATGATTATTTTCACAATAAGCGAACATATTTGTGCTTAATGTAGTACCGGAATTTGTATCTACATATGCTGTATCATCAGCATTGATAAATCTACCTGTTTGTGGATCGTAGTAGCGGGACTGGAGATAGTAAAGTCCTGTGTCGGTATCATATACATAACCACGGTAACGGAGCTTGTATATTACCCTCTATTTTAATACAAACTTGTTTTGTCTTTTAATCACCTAAATTCAGCCTATCATAAAAGAGTAGTTATTGTTAAGACATAGAAGATAAAGCTGTAGTAGATAATACTGTCAACTCTTCTTTTATTACAGATTTTTATAAGTCAAACACTTGCGATAAAAATAACTTTGATTCTATATAAGGTAATTAAAATCAAACTCATATATTTGTCTTTTGAATATAAATCTCACCTTTTTCATAAGAATACCCAACATAATAAAAATCAAAAATATCATTGAAATTGATTTCTTCATTTGTTTTATTATTGGGATAGTCACAGAGAATGAATACCGTGTCAGTTGCAGGAGATAATCTCTTGTTTAACATACCTCCAAACGCCTTTTCTCCGGGTGTAGTTTCCGAACTCCATAAGTAGTTGTAAATTTCGCTTTTTTGCTCTAACTTCATCCACCTGTCATCTAAATTGTTTTGAAATTTTTTATTTTCTTCATTACTTAAAGTGAGTATCACTATTATGTCTCCGTCACCATGAAAGCCACCGCCATTCTTTTCGAAAAACGTGATGTCATTATAAGGAATAGATAGTTTCAGCGTTTGATTTATTTCAGTTATGACAAATTGCGGCGAATTATACTTTCTCAAAAAAATAATTGTTGTCAATAAACCAAACACGCATATTATAGATGTAATTATTATTAATATCTTCTTTCTTGCAATCATTAATAATCACCTTTTAGCATAAACAATAACATAAATTTTATATGGAACAATAATACCTTGATTTTGATCAGCCAAAGCCATATTATTTCCAACTTTAATTGCCCAATTTCCTGAATAGTTCTCTAGTTTAAAATCATACTTATCTTCTAATAAAAACTGAAAATATCGACAACCATTTATCCGCATTTCATTCACTGTTACACTGATGTTGTGAAACGCCCCTAACAAATCTCCGGAATTATATACTAACGAACACGTATAATTGGATACCCATTTATTTTTATGTTTTTTCCTCACTTTTTTAACTAAATTTTTGAATTCATTTGTTTTTTTATTTTTTTGATAGAGCCGTTGAAGAATTATACCAAAGATTTGATGGCTTATCGCGTAGACTATGTTCTAAGAATGTTGCTGAATATGTCCATTTCTTTTTCTTTAATGTAGATACAACCCAGTTTTTCCAGAATTTACGTCCTGCTTCTTTTTCTTCTTTTAATAGCTGACCATTGTAATCCGTAAACATTATCGCATTATTCTCGCAATAGGTAAAAATGTTTGCACTTAAAACTGTTCCGGTAGCACCAATATACGCAGTATCATCAGCATTGATAAATCTACCAGTAGTTGGGTCATAGTATCTGGTTTGGAGATAATAAAGAGTGGTATCTTCATCATAAACATAACCACGATAACGAAGTGGGTTTATAGAAGCTAATTCATCATCTGATTGAGATATAATATCTCCCCAAGCATTATAAACATAATCAGCTTTTTCATTTCCATCTTCGTCAAGGATTTTTACTATATCTCCTTGCAAATTCTTTACATAGTAGAACATATTTCCGTTGTAGGATAAAGCTACAGGGCTATTCTCAGTATCATAGTAGAAGAAAAGTGTTGCATTGTCAGTCTTTTCAGCAATTAGATTATTATTACTATCATAATAATAGTCAGTTACTTTTGAACCTACTTTTTTCTGAGTTCTCATTCCGTTGGCATTATAACGGTATGTTACCTTTGTACCATCATTTAATGTTGTTGTTGACAACCATCTACCGTTTCTCCATGTAAATGACATACCGTCACGATAATTCAATGGATTACCTATTTCGTCATAAGTAATATTGCCTACTCCATTAACTCCGGTTAACTTGTCACACCATTGTTTATCATCATAATAATATATATTACCACGAGGACTACCTGTTGGAAGTCCATCTCTATCAAGAGCTTGTGTATCAACAGAATGAATATTACCGTTACCATCTAAAGAATAATTGATATAGTAATTATGTAAATAGTCATATTCTTGTTTTAGTTGGTTCTTATCATCATAAATATATTTATTTATGATATCTTTTCCAAGTCTAATCTGAGTAATATTTCCATTTTCATCATATGAATAGCTATAAGTTGCAATTTCATTATCGTTAAAAGAACTAGATAAATTACTAACAGTTTTAGATGTTGAATTGGTTTCCTTGCCATCAGCATAAGTATATTCAACTTTATAATCCTTATTATCCTTTATTCCTTTAGTTAAAATAGAAGTAGTTCTACCAAATTCGTCTTTTTCTTCTGTTGTTTTTAGTCCGTTATAATCAACAAATGATTTACCGTCACTATCAGTACCACTTGTTATTGTTCTCGTGTTATTTCCGATTTCTGTTTTTTCTACAGTATTGCCATTTTCATCGGTTGTAACACTATTTGCAATGGTGCTGTCTTTACCAAGTATAAACTGACTCTCTAAGTTTCCGTTACAATCATAGTAATAATATGTTGTTTCTCCACTTTCGGAGTCATCACAAACAGAAATTTGACCGTTTTTATTATAAGTATACTCAGCAACAATATTATCGTTACATTTAATATTTGTAACATTATTGTATTCATCATATGTATATGAGATTACACTACCGTTTGCATATGATACTTTCAATAAATTTCCGTTATATGGACTATATGTATTGGAAACTATCTGTGAATCGCCAACATATGTTGATAAGAGTTTGTTGTATTCATTGTAATTAAACTTAAAAGAAAAGTTATTATGTGATATTGACTCAACATTACCTTGATAGTCATAATCATACTTATTGCTTGCACCACCAGTTGTAATAGAAGTGGCATTATCAGAAGAATCATATGTATATGATGTTTCTACATTATTACCATTAGTTACAGAAGATCTGTTTCCGTTTGCATCATATGTATATTTTGTAGCATTACCGTTTTCATCAGTTTCTTCTGTTACGTAGTTACCTTTTGAATCATATGTTGACTCTGACTTAATATATGATTTTGAAGTATCTAATTTTTCAGAAAGCATATCGCCATATTCTATGTTGCTATCATCAGTATCAGCTGTTGTTTCTTGAATATTACTAACATCACTAGAAGTGGTTGTGCTTTCACTAACATTGCTTTCCGTATTAGATGTAGTAACATCTTCGTTTTGAGTAGTTTCAGGTGATACCATAACTTTCAACATGGCATTACTTGGTATCATTGTATTACTATTATAACCATAAACAAATGCATAGTCAACACTTTCTACAACTTTTTCACTATTTTCCGGTGTTACTGACAATGATACTGACTGTACAGAGGTTGTATTAGAATTAAATGATTGATAATGACTTTCAGGAGTATCTTCTCCTTGATAATAAACATTTAGTGCTATACCAAAAGTTCTATTTTCATTTGATAAAGGAACAGAAACACCTTGTGCTTGTCCTGTTAATACAAATGAAACATTCTTAGCATTTACATTTACTCTCTGATATATATACTTATTAGATAAATAATTTGTCTTATCAGTATTTTCTTCATCAGTGGTGTCAGAGTTATTCGAATTATCACTAGTATCTTCTGATTCAACAGTATTATTAGAATTGTTAGAATCTCCTACATTACTAGAATTATTGGATTCATCATCATCACTTGAATCTTCATCATCATTTACTACTTCATAAACTCTGTTATATACACCTTCTACTGATTTTACTACATTTCCGTATGCATCTGTAGTGTCAACCACATCATGTTCACTAACTACAGTAGTAGATTGAACAGATTGTGTAGTTTCCTTAACAGTAGTACCGGTTGCATTTTCTGTAGTTGAATCGGTAGTATCATTTTCATCACTATTCATTTTCAAATATGTAGGTGCACCAAAAATGTATGGTCTGCCATAGGTAAATGCAAATTCATCGTTACTATTATCAAACCAATTATTTGCATTAGTGAAATCACTGTTTTTTAATGCATTATAATCATTTACAGTTTCGCCTTCTTCTAACTGTAAACAATCAAACCATGTTGTATAATTCTTACCGTTTGACTTTAGAAGCACCTTTACATCAGTTGCTGTTGATGGAAGCTTTGCAGTTACACTAATTCTTTTCCAATTAATTTCATCACTTACTGCAAAACCATCAATAGTTTTTTCTTCTGAATTATCTTTATACTGAATAGCCAGATTTACTTTGCCTGTACCGTTGTTTTCGCAAGTTGCCTTAACATATGCAGAGAATGTAACGTACTTACCTAACAATGATTTTTGACTAATATTGTGATAAATCACACTGTCCTTGTCTTGTTTATCTTTGTTATAGATTTTAATAGCATTTGTACCAAAGTATTTTGTATCGGTATCTAAACTATACTTATTATCAGGATTTGAACTTTCGCTATAGTAATAGCCATCATTGTTCTTAATACCGGAAAAGTCAGATGTTTCATCAAGATAATTCTTGATAAAGTTATCCTTACTTTTAGTTACAGTAAGGTCGGAACTTTGACTATTTGAAATATAACCATTTGCATTCATTGTTGAAACTTTTGTTCCATCAGTATCAAAAGTATATGTTTCTGAAGAACCGTTTCTATCTGTAACTTTAGTTGTATTATCAGCTTTGTATTCAAAGTTTAGATAATTACCTATTTTATTCTCTGAACTTCTTTCAGTAATATTAGTAACTTTATTAGCAGTATTATAAGTTAATGAATATGAAGAACCTGTTTTTACTTCTGAACCGTTTTCTTTTGTATATTTTACTGAAATTAATCTACCTAGATTATCATAAGTATAATTTGAACAACTGTTATCAGGCAATTTAACTTTAGTCAACAGTACTTTTCCGTTTGACTGTGTATATGATAAATTTACCTTTCTTGAATTAGGAAGATTAATGGTTGTTATATACTTCTTACTGTTAATAGTGGTTGTTGCAAAAGTAGCTTGTGTTTGGTTTGTAGAATCATAAATATAGTTGATATATCCATCACTATTATTTCGACCATAACCAATATGATTTTTAGAATTTTCTAATTCAGAAATATAAGATAAAGTACCTCCACCTGCAGAATCTTTTATAAAAGTAAGCTTTTCTGAATCTTTTTCAAGGATATATCCACTACTTGTTTTAGTTAATTTTAAACCTAAATCTTCATCATCTTCCCATTCAGTTGGTGCATTGCCTTCACCTCTAAGATAATGTTTTCTTCTATCTGACTCAATATATACATATTGATATGGATTATCACCAGTATTTAAGTTAGTATCTGTAATTGGTTCAATGTATTGATTAAAAGAAAAATTCCAACCATAACCAATCATTGAATCTTGATAACATTTATCATAATCAAAACTATTATATGTTGCTGAAAGTGAAAGTGGCATTCTAGCTGCTTTGCTTTCGTAAAAGTTCTGATTTACTACTAAATTTCCAAGATAATCATTAATATTTACATCAGCTTTACTACCGGCAGAAACAGTATGATATGATAAACTATCTTCTTTACCTGTAAAGTCTTTATAAACCATTGTAAACATTGGCTTATGATGAGTTTTATCACCGATTGATAGATTTACGGTTCTTGTTTTTGCACTATCTTTAGCTTCCAGAATAAAGCCATTATTTGAACTTTCACCGGTAGCCCATGAATTTACTAATGAAGTAATATCAAATGATACTTCATCGCTACTATTTGCTACTGCACAGTAATCTTTGACTAAACTATCGTAATATGGTGCAGTATTCTTGTAATTGTGCAACTTTATGATAAATGGTTTATCATTAGATAAATCACCAACCACACTACTGATTGAATATGAGTATGTAGCTTTTGTAATTTTTTGAGCTGATGATAATGTTGGCATTTTCTTGATTATCCATCTAAAGTACTCTGATGAAGACAATAGATATGGTGGATTGTACTTTGTAGATGATGTACCATATCCTATATATGAATAATTAGTATTAAGTGCTTGACCGGAAGATATTTCCGGATCAATAGTTACAGGATATTTAATATCTGATGATAATAGAAAATCCTTATCAGCTGTTAATTTAACCTGCATAGTATCATCTTTATGATTTAAAATTTCTAAAGATATATTCTCACTATACTTTTGATTTGCATCTACCATATATGGTGCTGAAATTGTATACACAACATTCTTTCCATTATACAAATCAATAGTATTATCATCTTTTAATTTTGGAATTAGTTTTCCAATATTATACGAAATAACATACTCATTATTTACATTTGGGCTATTTAGAACAATATTTTCTTTTACACCTTTTGTTGTAACATTGCATTGCAAGTCAACATTATTATAAATATTCTTATATTCAGCATTTGAAGTAATATTATCTAAAGCAGTATCATTTTTATCGTCATTAGTTTTTCCGTTCTGAACTACAATGTTACTTTTATTAGCGTCATCATAATTCCAACTAATTTCGTGTTTGTCATTTTCAACTGAAACCTAACTATCACTACTTGTATTTTTTGAAAGTGATACATTTACATCACTTTCTTTATTACTGTATGTTGAATTGTCATCAGACTTTACAAGGGTATTATCATAATCTACCCATTCATTTTTACTGTTTTTATAATGAACAGGTTCACCGTAATCAACAAACATTTTTGTTCCATCATCTAACAAGAATGTTTTTGAATTCTCAGTTCTCTGCTCGCTATCTTCACTGACAATATTGCCTATTTCTTCAGTTTCACTTTTAACATTACTAAAGTCGGCACTATTAGATTCCGAGTTAGAGTTTTGACTACTGTTATCCTGAACTAAAGCAACAACATTCATTGGAATTAAATATATCATTGCAAAGCATAGGATGATAGAAACTGTAGATAAACATTTCCGCATTTTACATTTCATTTTAAATCTCCGTTTTAATTTTTTATCATATACTCCTCGAAATATGATATTTTTTTTATATTTTTCTGCTTTGACTAATTTCTTAAACTATCACCTCATTATCATTATTAATTATTTAATTTTCATATCTTCTTTATCATCTCCGAACAGTGTATTAACAACATATTTCATCTCATTGAAAAATAATTCCATCTTATATGTTAGTTCTTAGTGTTCATTTAAAACTACAAGTGCATTACAAGTACCCAATAACACTAAAAGAAAATTTTTCATAACTTTTTTGAACGGAAATAAAAAACTTCGCCTATACGCCCATAATAAAATAAATAAAAACAAGTATTAATTCATTTTACTTAATGTGTTTATATACTGACAATTAATACGCATTCTATGCGTATTATTATAGAGTTTGTTTAATTTTGTCACTTAATGTAATATTATTCTACTATAATAAAAATAAAATGTCAATATAAATAATAATTTTATTGTATAGTTATTATTACTATTACATTTGACAATTAGTTAGTATAAAAATAGCTGCTAGTACTTGCTAACAGCTTTGATTAAAGATATGATTGTTTATTTAAGATTACTCAAGAATACTTATAATGTTCTATAATGATTTGTGTGTATCATAATGGGTTAATAATAGAATATATGTTGATTAATTTAGCATAATAATTTGCGTATGCCAATAATTATAATACAAATTACTATAATTTCACTTAATTAGTTTACACTATGCCTAGTCGTGTATAGCATTTACCTTTTATGATTATTTAAGTCTATATTATGCTATATTTCAACTTCAATTATTGGTAATTACTCTATTAATTATGTAATTTTATATATTGTTGTAACAAATATTTTTAATAATACAGAGGACTCTTTAGGAAAGTCTTAAAAAACCCTCTAGGAAAATCAAATTTTGCATACAAAATCTTAGCCACAAAAGTAAATATCGCACTATAGCCAAAACGGCTAAAAGTGCGATAAATACTGGGTTTCTGATATATTTCTTGGCGGAGAGCAAGGGATTCGAACCCTCGAAACCACTTTAATGGTTTACACGATTTCCAATCGTGCTCCTTCGGCCATCTCGGACAACTCTCCACAACGCTACTAATTATAACTTGAATTAAGAAAAAAATCAAGTATTATTTTAAATTTCTTAAAAAAATACACCTTTTCAAAGGAAAAGGTGCTTATATTAATATAAATATTGAATTCTAGTAATTGGAAGAATTACAAACTGTGCTTTACCAATAATATTCTCTTCATCAATAAGTCCGATTTCTGAGTAACGACTATCAAGTGAATCAAGTCTATTATCACCCATTACAAATACTTTGCCTTTAGGTATTACTGATGGAATTTCTGTATTACCTTCTTTTAGTTCAGAGCTAACATAAGGTTCATCAATTAATGTACCATCAACATAGACCTTCTGATTTTCAAAATCAATTTTAAGACTTTGTCCTTCAGTTGCAATTACTCTCTTAATAATAGGCTTATCATATTCCTTAGCATGGCTGATTACAACAATGTCGTTATCCTTAGGTGTGTAAATAAAATTAGTAACTATTACCTTATCATTATCAAGAAGTGTATTCATCATTGATCTGCCATCAACATTTACAATTCTTAAAAAGAAAGTAAGAATAATGATAATCACAACAACAGCCATTATAATTGCTCTTGCTAAGTAATAGAAAAATCCAACTGTAGGGTTATTGTTGACTACTATGTAATCTTCTTTATTATTAACTTTTGTTTCCGACTGCTTCTTAGACTTGTCAAAATACTTTTCTTTTTTTCTGCTTTGCATAGTATCACCTATCAGTATAAGTATTTTGCATGGTTGAATGGGAATAATGTAAACTGAGCTTTACCAATAACATCTTTCACATTAATTAATCCTACTTCAACATATCTACTATCTTTAGAAACATATCTGTTGTCACCCATTACAAAGATTTTACCTTCAGGTATAACCTCAGGAATCTTAGCATCACCGGGTATTAATTCTGATGATACATAAGGTTCATTAAGTTCTTTACCGTCAACATAAACCTTTTCTTTGTCAAAGTCAATTTTTAGAGTTTGGCCTTCAGTAGCAATAACTCTCTTAACAATAGGTTCATCTAAATACTGACCATGGCTGATAATAACAATATCACCATCAGTAGGTGTATATAGAAAACTTGAAACAAATAGTTTATCACCATCATAAAGAGTACTGTACATTGATGTTCCGTCTACATTTACAATTCTAAAAAAGAAAGTAAGAATAATCAGAACAACAAAAATTACTGAAATAATTGACTTAGTCCAATCATATATCCAATTAGGTGCTGATTTTGTCTTAATTGTATAATTATTATCCATTATATCTCTCTTCGTCTAATTTCGTTTAGATAGTAAAAAAAGGGACGTGAAGTCCCCTTTAATTACTTTTTGATTTGTTCCTTAACCTTAGCAGCCTTACCTACTCTATCTCTTAGGTAATATAGCTTACTTCTACGAACCTTACCGTATCTAACAACCTTAACGTCAACAACGTTTGGTGAGTGTACTGGGAATACTCTTTCGATACCAACACCGTAAGAAACTCTTCTTACTGTGAAAGTTTCAGCAACGCCACTACCCTTCTTAGCGATAACAGTTCCTTCGAACATCTGGATTCTTTCTCTTTCACCTTCACGAATGTTAACTGATACCTTTACTGTATCACCAACATTGAATTCTGGGAAAGATTCTTTCATTGAAGCTGCTGCAATAGTTTTTAATGCGTCCATTTTATTTCCTCCTGTAATTTCAGATATTCTTGCCTATGTAGCAGAGGAATACCCGCTTCAAATTTTCGGTCAATGACCTCGATTTGACTCCTATCGTATAACGACAGATTCCAAATGCCTATATATAATAACACAATAATTTGTATTGTGCAAGTGTTTTTGCGAAAAATCTCACAATTTATTGTTGAATTTCTTGCAAAAATTTACTGAAGTATTCCGGAAGTTCTGAATTAAACTCCATATACTCTTCTGTTCTTGGATGAACAAAGCCAATAACCTTAGCGTGTAGGCATTGGCCCCTTAGCTTTGTAATAACTTTCTTAGGGCCATACACATCATCACCTGCTACCGGATGACCGATTGAAGCCATATGAACCCTAATCTGATGTGTTCTGCCTGTTTCTAAGATACATTTAATATGAGTAAAATTACCATAACTCTGTATAACCTCATAATGAGTTACTGCATTCTTAGAATTTTCATAGGTAATACACATTTTCTTTCTATCTTTTTTACTTCTGCCAATAGGTGCATCTACTGTACCGTTTTCTTTAACATTGCCATAAACAATGGCTTGGTATTCACGCTTAAAGCTATGTTCCTTAATTTGTTCAGCAAGTCTATTATGAGCAAAATCATTCTTTGCTACAATCAAGAGTCCACTTGTATTTTTGTCAATTCTATGGACAATACCGGGTCTTAATACACCATTGATACCTGATAAGGAATCTTTACAGTGATAAAGCAGTGCATTTACTAAAGTACCTGTATAATTCCCCGGTGCAGGATGAACAACCATACCCTTAGGTTTATTTACTACCAACAAATCACTATCTTCATAAACAATATCAAGTGGTATTTCTTCTGCCTCAACAGTATACTCTACAGGGTCAGGAACAGTAAATTGGACTTTATCACCGATTTTAAGTTTATACTTTTTGTTTTGTAATTTATCATTAACCAACAGTCCACCATCTTCAATAATTGATGCAACTGATGACCTAGACATATCTTCTATAGTATCGGAAAGGAACTTATCAACTCTAACTTCTTGATTTTCATTTTCGATAATGTAATTAAGAATGTTCAACCTTATTCTCCTTCTTAGAACTATCAGTCATAAATAGTAGATAAATTACAAGCAGTACTGTACCAACCGTAACTGCATAATCAGCAAAGTTACATACCGGACTGAAAAAAGAAAGTTGCAAATAGTCTATTACATATCCATAAAGGACTCTATCAATTAAATTACCTATACCACCACCAATAATCAATGCTGATGATATTAAAAACATTTTAGACTTAATCTTTTTGAAAATGATTATATAAAGTAGGATTACAATAATAACTGAAGTTAGAGCAACAAAAATCCACCTCATATTTTCAAACATACCAAAAGCAACACCACGATTTTCAACATAATTTAAATCTAATAAATGTGGAATTGCAGTAACAACACCGGCTTGTGGTAAATACATAGCTACAAAATATTTAATTACCTGGTCTATAATAACAACTAAACCGGCTATAGCAAGAGATAACGCTACCAACTTTTCACCTCATTAATAAAAACGGTGCACACCACAACAGAATGTGCACCGTAATTAGTTATTTATTATTTAAGAACATTTACACATCTCTGGCAAAGAGTTGGATGTACAGGATCAGCACCAACAGTAACTGAATGTTCCCAACATCTTTCGCACTTTTCACCATCAGCTAGTTCAACATCAATCTTAGTATCTGAACCATTATCTACTACTTCTACACCGGAAACAATAAATACATTCTTTAGTTCAGGTTCTACAGACTTGATAAATTCAAGTTCATCACCACTGGCATTAAGAATAATCTTAGCATCAAGTGACTTCTTAAGTTTCTTTTCCTTAACTGCTTCTTCAAGAGCTTTCTTAACATCATCTCTTAAATCGTGAATCTTGTCCCACTTAGCCATAAAGTCATCTGAAACATTAATTTCAACAGGCTTTGGCATTTCGTTAAACATTACACATTCACCATCATCAGATGCTCTATGTGGAATATACTTCCAGATTTCATCAGAAGTATAAGCTAGGATAGGAGCAATCATTCTTGTTAATGAATCAAGAATGATATAGATAGTTGTCTGAGCAGCTCTTCTTGAATGACTTTCTTTCTTTTCTGTGTATAGTCTATCCTTAAGAACATCTAGATAGAAGTTAGACATATCAACAACACAGAAGTTTCTTACTGAATGATAAACCTGATGGAATTCATAGTTATCATAAGCATTTGCTACCTTGTTAATAAGTTCATTTAACTTAACAAGTGCCCACTTATCCATTGGTAGTAGTTCATCAACAGCAACAGAATTTTCGTCAGGGTTAAAGTCAGAAATATTACCTAGGATATATCTTGCAGTATTTCTAATCTTTCTGTATGATTCAGAAATCTGCTTTAGAATATCATTTGAAATATGAACATCAGACTGATAGTCGGTAGAAGCAACCCAAAGTCTTAGTACATCAGCACCGTACTGCTTAATAACATCTTGAGGGCTGATACCGTTACCAAGGGACTTACTCATCTTTCTCTTTTCTTCATCAAGAATCATACCATGAGTAAGAACTGCCTTATAAGGTGCAACACCATTTGTTGCAACAGAAGTTAGAAGTGAAGACTGGAACCAACCTCTGTACTGGTCATTACCTTCCAGATATAGGTCTGCAGGGAACTGCAGGTTATCTCTCTTTCTAACAACAGCAGCGTGAGAAGAACCACTATCGAACCAAACATCCATAATGTCTTTTTCTTTATCAAATTCAGTACAACCACACTTCTTACACTTTGTACCTGCAGGTAAAATTTCAGCAGCAGTATGATTATACCAAGCATTAGAACCTTCTTTTTCAAATAGGTCAGCTACTGCATACATAGCATCCTTATCAATATGAGCTTCGCCACATTCTTTACAGAAGAAGATTGGAATAGGCACACCCCATTTTCTCTGACGAGAAATACACCAGTCTTTTCTTTCTCTAACCATATTTGTAATTCTGTCACGACCCCATGAAGGAATCCACTTAACATTATTAATAGCTTCAACAGCTTCATCCTTAAAGTCATCAACAGAACAGAACCACTGGTCAGTAGCTCTAAATAGGATAGGTGTCTTACATCTCCAACAGTGAGGATACTGGTGGATAATCTTCTTTAGTGCGAATAGAGAGCCTTGTTCATCAAGGAACATAGCAATCTTCTTATTAGCTTCATCAGTTGTTAAACCTGCAAACTGACCTGCTTCTTCAGTAAGAACACCGTTAGAGTCAACAGGACAAATTGTAGGAATTTCAGGATAGTTCTGACATACATTAAAGTCATCAACACCATGACCAGGAGCAGTATGAACACAACCTGTACCACTTTCAAGTGTAACATGGTCACCGACAATAACAAGAGACTCTCTGTCTAGGAATGGATGAGCAGTCTTGATGTATTCAAGTTCACTACCCTTTACTGTAGCTACTACTTCATAATCTGTAACTTCAGCAACTTCCATTGCATTCTTATAAAGTTCAGTAGCCATTACAAGATATTCATCACCTGTTTTGATGATAGAATATTCATATCTAGGACCAACACAAATAGCAACATTAGCAGGTAATGTCCATGTTGTAGTTGTCCAAATAACAAACTTAACCTTTGATGGGTCAATTCCCAAGTTTGAGAATACACCCTTATCATCAGTTACATTGAATTTAACATAAATAGAATGACAAGGATCTTCAGCATATTCGATTTCAGCTTCAGCTAGAGCTGTTTTACATTCAGGACACCAATATACAGGCTTTAGTCCCTTATAGATATAGCCCTTTGTAGCCATATCAGCAAATACTCTAATCTGTTCTGCTTCAAATTCATGCTTTAGTGTAATATATGGGTTATCCCATTCGCCGATAACACCTAATCTCTTAAACTGTGTACGCTGGTCATTAATATAACCTGTAACGAATTCTTCACACATTTTACGAAGTTCAACAATAGAGATTTCTGCTGAGTTACCAACACCGGCCTTTTGTCTGGCCTTTAGTTCTGTTGGAAGGCCATGAGTATCCCAACCAGGAACATATGGTGCTTTGAAACCGGCCATATTCTTTTGACGAACAATAAAGTCCTTAAGAATCTTGTTTAAAGCATGACCTAGATGGATATCACCATTTGCATATGGAGGACCATCATGCAATACGAATAATGGCTTACCATCATTTTTCTTCATTAACTTGTCATAAATCTTGTTATCTTCCCAACCCTTTAGAGTTACAGGTTCACTCTTTGGAAGTCCTGCTCTCATAGGGAAGTCAGTCTTAGGAAGATTTAAAGTCTTATTGTAATCCTGTGACATTCTACTTCTCTCCAATTTATATTTTAATTATTCTTCTACATCATAATTACTACCAAACTTTAAAACACCAAACTTAGTAGTGCCTTCAAGAGCCGGGTCAGTTTTCTTTTCTTCCTTTATTTCTTCAGCAGGTTCTTTTTTTTCAACTTCTACCGGAGGTTCAGCAACCTTAACAGGCTCAGCCTTTGGTTCAACAACTTCTTCTGCTACTGCAGGTGTAGGAAAATCCTTAGATAGCTTTTCCTGAATTTCAGCAACAACATTATCAGTTGGTAGTGCATCAACAATATCAATGCAACTCTTAACTTTCATTAGTAGTTCTGTTCTCATTTCATTAGCAAGTTTCTGTAAAGCAACTAGGGAGTCTTTTTCTTTCTTTACTTCTGCCTGTGCTTGTGCAATAAGTTCATCAGCCTTTTTCTCAGCATTCTTTACAGCAATTTCAGACTGTTCGTTAGCTTCCTTAAGTGTAGAGTCAGCAACTTTCTGAGCTGATAATAGAGCGTTACGAACTGTTTCTTCATCAGAACGGTACTGTTCAATTCTTGTAGCAAGAATATCCATCTTGTGTACAAGTTCAGCCTTTTCGTTATTTTTCTGTTCAAATGTTTCTATAACATCATCAATAAAAGAATCAACATCTTCAGCCTTATAGAAAGAACCACCTCTGTTAGTTCTAAACTTGACATCCTTGATTTCATCAATAGTTAGCATCTTTATATCTCCCCTATATATATTGTTTTATTTTAATTTTTTGTCTGCCTTTTTTAGTTAAGCCATTAATATCATCAAGAATAAATTTACCATACTTTCGTATAGAAATAATGTCGTCTTGTGATACTTTGTCGCTTATATTTGTATCTTCTATATAGTTCTTAAACACATTACCCGAAAGCATAAGTGTCCTTACCTTTTCTCTGCTAAGACCGGTTATAGCAGCAACAACTGCATCCAGTCTAAGAGAAGCAACTGTATAGTCATGATACTTAAATGTTGGTGTATAATCAAAGTTATCAAGTGTAACTATTTTTGACTTTACTCCAACTTTAGCAATTCTATTTATTTGAGATAAAATATAGTCTGCTTGATTTTCTAACACAAAAACATAAGTTTTACCTTCCATACAAACAATGTCACCTATAACATTTCTGTTAAGTCCGGTAGAAAGAATTGTACCAAGAAACTGTCTATGTGTTAATTTATCTTGCTTTCTATATTTATATTCAATAATTGATATTGGATATTCCTCTTCCTTAGCGAAAAATCCAAGAACCTTCCTTTGGCTGTTTTCATAGCCACCAAAGAAATAGTAATCAGTAATACCAAAGTCCTTTAATGCTTCAATACAAATTGAAATTTCACTTTCATTAAGGAAAGAAGTAAACTCAGGTTTGTTCCTTTCCATAGAAAGATAATAAAGGTCACTTATTCTGGAAATCAGAATATCCTTTTCATCTATATTTTTACTCAATTAAAAAATAACTCCGTTATTTTCTAGTTCACCAAGTAAATCATCACCGGTGAAATCCACATTTTCAGGCATAATGATAAATGTAGCATTGGCGATTTTCTTAATCTTACCCTTTTTAGCATATGTAACACCACTTAGAAAGTCAATAATTCTTCTTGACATATCCTTATTAGTGTCTTCAAGATTAAGTACTACAGTGCGATTCTTGTTGATTTCATCTGCAATACCTCTTGTTTCGTCACCAAAACGCTCAGGCTTAAATAGAATAACCTGAATTTTTGTACTTGCATTAATGTTAACAACCTTGTTGCCACTGTCACTATCTGTATATGAGTCAGAAGTATATCTTCTTCTTTCTGATCTTTCAGATCTTCTTACTTCTCGCTGATGTTCTCTTTGTTCTTCGTAAGGATCTTCATCATCATATGAATCCTTGTTGTTATCCTCATATGAGTAGTCATCATACTCATATTCATCATCTGGTGAATCCCACATTCTCTTAATCTTATCTACAAAACCAGCCATATCTGAACCTCCAAATTATTTATATATCCTATTTCCAAACAAAGCAGAACCGATTCTTACCATATTGGCACCTTCTAATATTGCTTCGTAATAGTCACTAGACATACCCATAGACAAAATGTCCATAGAAACATTATCTAATTTTTTTGATGATATGTCAAGGAATAATCTATTCATTTTTTCAAAATATCTACGAATTTCGTCTTTTTTTTCACAAATAGGTGGAATAGTCATTAATCCTTTAACATTTACAGCAGGTAAAGTGCTAATTTCTTCCACTAACTCCTCAAGCATTTCCGGCATAACACCGGATTTGTTTTCTTCTTTTCCGATATTTACTTCAACTAAAATATCAGAAGTAATGTTATTCTTTAAAGAACACTTAGAAACTTCTTTAGCAAGTTTCATTGAGTCGATTGACTGAATTAAATCAACCTTACCGACAATCTGTCTTACCTTGTTGCTCTGTAAGTGTCCAATAAACTGCAATGAACAATTTTCAAGGTTGTACTGATCATACTTTGAAAGTAGTTCCTGAACCTTATTTTCTCCAATATAGGAAAGTCCCAGAGAAATTGCATAGTTGATATACTCAGGTTCAACAGTTTTTGTTGCTGAAAGAAAAGTAATATCTTCCCTTGTTTTTCCGGCTTTCATAGCAGCCTCTGCAATTTTCTCATTGATAAAATCATAATTATACTTAATATCAGTTAATGATCTTTCCATCTTTTAAGTCATTCCCCTTTACTACAATATTATCATATAAAGAAATCGTTTCTCCATTATACAAGTTTGTATTATCTGAAGAAGGATCACAAATAACAAAATCTGAACCAGAATAAATAATATTTACTTGTTTGAACTGAAGTTCATTGCCGTATAGTACATATACACCCTGAACTTTCTTCTTAGTAGTTTTCTGGTTACCCTTACTATCTTCTGTAATCTTTGTAACATAATCAGTATGAAGAGCATCCTTATTAACTCTTATACCTTCATAAGTTTTTAGACAAATTTCTACATTTTCTTTTCTAACGGAAGCCAGTTCTGAATTCATATAATTACACTTCAAAACAAGAATACTGTCTCCACCCTTTTTATCTTGGTTGATAGATTCAATAGATGCAGGGATTGTACTTGTTGAAGCATAAGGCATATTTACTGTAATTGAATCGTAGTTAGTTGACTTTAATGTTAAAGCCTCTTCCTTAGAAATTGGACAGATTACATACCAATTTACTCTAGTAACAAGTTTACCGATTGTATCACTTGACACTTTCTTAGGTTTTTGTTTAAGTAATTTATTGTACTTTGTAATCGTCATTGACTTTGCATTTTTATACTTATAAATTGACTCATAACCATCAGCAGAAGAAACAAAACAACCGGCTTGTGAAGCCTTTACAGAACCTACTGCTTTATTAGATGTGTTCTGTAGTTCCTGTTTCTGTGACTTTAAATCGTTTAATCGGCTTGAAATGTCAACATTCTTACCTGCTACTAACATTCTTTCTGTAATTAAATATGTAATATCATCAACATAATTTTCACTGTCAAGAAAGTTCTTATCAGCAATACGGGAATTTAGTTCTGTAATAGAATTATTAATCTGACTATTAACAGTATCAATACCAACATCACCGTTAGATGCAATAGAACTTAACTTCTTAAGTCTAGTGATTTCACTATTAATATCTTCAAGTTTGTTGTTATTTAGTACATCATCTTCTGAACTGTAAATATCAGCTACCTTTTCATTCTTTGCAACTTTGTCACCGTCATCACAAGAGAAAGAAATAATACCGTCTGTACTGTTTTTCACTAACTTTTCATCTCTAACAATAATTGCATCTTTATAAAGTGAGTCAGTTGCAGTAATCTGTGTTGCTACTTCGGTATCTACACCGTTAAGGTCAAATACAGAACTAATGAAAACATAAATAACATATATAATTATAAAAATACATATTGCACTAATAATAATTCTTTTTGTCTTTTTATTAATCATTTTTTGCCTCATCTATATATTCAAAAACATTCTTTATTAATTCTTCACTGTTAAGTTTACATATATCAAACCATTTAATGTTTTTATCTCTTTTAAACCAAGTTAACTGTCTTTTTGCATATCTTCTTGTGTTCATTTTTAATGTTTCAACACAATTTTTTAAAGTATCTTCACCATTTAAATAAGGGAAAAATTCTTTATAACCAATGGCTTTTTGAGCAGTCAAACTAAGGTTACTGTTCATAAGGTTTTTAGCTTCTTCTAAAACACCTTGTTGAACCATTATGTCAACTCTTTGATTAATTCTATCATAAAGGAACTGTCTATCCTCTGCATATAATCCTATTTTTATCGGTTTATATGGTGATTCAACCATCATTGCCTCTTTATCAACTTGTGACTTAGGTTTGCCTGTAAGATAATATACTTCTAATGCTCTTGCAATTCGCTTATGGTTGATTTCTTTTGATAGTTTATCATAAGACTCTTTATCTACCTTTTCAAGTTCTAGAAGTAATTCTTCATCACTCTTAGAATTCAATTTATTTCTTAACTGTTCATCAACCTTTTGCTCAGTAAACTGAACATTATTAAGTAATGAATCAACATAAAGACCTGTACCACCAACAAGTATTGGCAGTTTATTTTTATCTAAAATTTCTTTAATTGCACTATTTGCATCTCTTACATAATCTGCTACTGAATAGTTAGTTGATGGTGGAAGAAAGTCCATCATATAATGCTTTATTCCATCCATTTCTTCCAAAGTAGGTTTAGCTGTTCCAATATCCATATCTTTGTAGATTTGCATTGAATCAGCAGAAACTATTTCGCCATTATATTTCTTTGCAACTGCAATAGAAAGGCTTGTTTTGCCGGAAGCAGTAGGTCCAATTATTGAAATAATTTTTATCTTATCCATTTAGTTATGCCCTTCCAAATTGTTTTTCAATTTCATATTTAGAAAGTTCAATACATACAGGTCTGCCATGAGGACAATATCTTATACTGTCATCAGAAAAAACTGTTTTCGCAATATCTATCAGTTCCTTAGCAGTACTACTGTCACCTGCTTTTATTGCTGAACGGCATGAAATATTGTGATAAATCCATTCCATATGTTCACTCATAACATTCTTTCTGTTTTCAGCTATGTAACCACAAATTTCAATAATAGTATCTTCAATATCATCATTTCTTAGGTATGATGGCGCACTTCTCACAATCAAAGCACCATTACCAAAGTCCTCTACATCAAATCCAACATTCTTGAACATATCTAAATGTTCAATTGCTACAGTATATTCATTCTTTTCAAGTGTAACTGTAATTGGAATTAACAATAGTTGAACAGAACCTGTTCCTTTTTCACGCTTTAGCTTTTCAAAAATTATTCTTTCATGAGCTGCGTGTTTATCTATTAAAACAAGTTTATTGTTATCAGTTTCTACAATGATATATGTATTCATTGCTTCACCGATAAACCTAAAACTTCGCTTGTCTTCGTCAATTAGTGTTTTGATTTCAATATTTTCGGAAGAAGAATTAGTTTGTCTTTCTGTTGGTAACACAACATCAACATCACTTTTCTTTTCTTCCGTAGTAATTTTCTCTAGTTCAAGTTCTTCAAAAGGATTAACCTTTTGTACTTCTTGATTTAATGAAGTATCTTCTTTTACTTCATCCATTTTTGTTTCAATCTTACTTTCAGTTGAAACATTATTTATTACATTATTATCTATATTATTACATACAGTATTGTTTGTAGTTTGATTGTTTTCTGATAGTTTCTTGTTATTCTCCAGAAATTCCATATACTTCTTTTGAACAGAAGAACTGTCGGAAACTTTATTTACCTTATTATATTTTACAGTTTTTATCGGTAAATCAAGTTCATCAAAAATACTTTTTTCTCTTGGCTTTTCAGATGCTTTTTGAACCGATTTAGGTGATTCTTTATTAATAACCTTATTTGCCAAATTAAAAGGATTTAGAGGCTTTATATTTACAGTATTGTTGTGATTTAGTACTGCTTCCTTTCTACTGTCTCCACGAAGCAAAGCTGACTTAACACCATGATAAACTGTATCAAAAACAGGTCTTTCATTAATAAATCTTACTTCAATTTTAGACGGATGAACATTTACATCAACTGCTTCAGGACTAATCTGTAAATTAAGAACACAAGAAGGAAACTTACCAATCATAATTGAGCCTTTACAGGCTTCTTCTAGTGCAACAGAAATTGTCCTTGACTTTACAAAACGGCCATTAATAAATGTGTTTTGCATATTTCTATTTGCTCGACCATTTGTAGGTCTGCTAATATAACCGGTTAACTTCATACCGTTAAGTTCATAGTCAACAGGTATAAGTGTTGATGCAAAATCTCTGCCATAAACTGCATATATTGATGACATTAATTTACCGTCACCGGCAGTTTTTAGAACTCTCTTGTTATCCCTAATAAAAGTAATTGCAATTTCAGGATGTGACAAAGCAATCTTATCAATTACACTTGCAACTGCATTACCTTCGGCAACATCCTTTTTAAGGAATTTATATCTAGCCGGTACATTGTAGAAAAGACTTCTCATAATAAAAGTTGTACCATCAGGACAACCGGCATCATCAAAAGAAATTTCTTCCCCACCATCAATTTCATAAGCTGAACCTATATTTTCTTCTTTAGCTTTTGTTATAAGCTGAACCTTTGAAACTGATGAAATCGATGCTAAGGCTTCGCCTCTAAAACCAAGTGTACCTATCTTTTCAAGGTCACTGTCAACTGAGATTTTACTGGTAGCATTTCGCTTAAAAGCATTGCGTACATCTTCTTTAAGGATACCACAACCGTTATCTGTAATACGAAGATAATCAATACCACCATGCATAATTTCAACTGTTATTTGAGTAGCCCCTGCATCTATAGAATTCTCAAGTAATTCTTTTACAACAGATGAAGGACGCTCTACAACTTCACCGGCAGCAATAAGTTCTGCCGTATGTTTATCAAGTACATTTATTTTACCCATAGCGTCCACCACCTTTTAAATCATATTTTTTAGCTCATATAGTAAATTCATAGCTTCTATCGGTGTAAGTGTATTTACATCAACAGATTTTAATTTATCGGTTACTGCATTACTTGCAGTATCTAGGAGATTTAATTGCATATCATCTTCATTATTACGAGGTGATATATTAGCAAATGTTTCCTTATCATCAGTCTTACCGGAAGTAAGTTCTTTTAATATTTCTTTTGCTCTTTTAATTATCCAATCAGGTAGTCCTGCAAGTTTAGCAACTTCTATACCATAACTGTCATCAGCACCACCGGGGATAATTCTACGCAAGAAGGTAATATCATCACCACGCTTTTTAACTGCTATGTTGTAGTTTTTAACTCCATCAAGGAGATTTTCCATAACAGTCAGTTCGTGATAATGTGTTGCAAATAGTGCCTTAGCACCTAACTTTTTCTTATCAGCAACAAATTCAAGAACTGCTCTTGCAATACTCATACCATCATATGTACTTGTACCTCTACCGATTTCATCAAGAATAAGCAAAGAATTTTTAGTAGCTTTCTTTACAATGTTTGCTACTTCATTCATTTCAACCATAAATGTCGATTGACCTGATGCTAAGTCATCAGATGCACCTACTCTTGTAAAGATACTATCAACAACGCCAATCTCTGCATAACTCGCAGGTACAAATGAACCCATTTGAGCCATTAGTACAATTAGTGCTACTTGTCGCATATATGTAGATTTACCTGCCATATTAGGGCCTGTAATAATAGCAACTCTGTTACTATCGTTATCAAGTGTTACATCATTAGGAACAAATGGTGCACCTGAAAGAAGTGCTTCTACTACCGGATGACGAGAGTCTTTTAAAATAATTTTACTTGATTGATTAACTTCCGGTCTAGTGTAGTTATTATCACTTGCAACATTTGCAAGGCTAGTTAGTACATCAAGTGTTGCAATAGCCTTTGCAGTTTTTTCAATTCTATCAAGGTTATTTGCTACTACTTTTCTAATCTCATCAAAGATAGCATATTCCATACCGAATGAACGGTCTTTTGCACCTAGAATTCTGCCTTCCAGGTCTTTTAGTTCTTGGGTAATATATCGCTCACAGTTAGTTAAAGTCTGTTTACGGATATATTCTTCCGGCACTTTATCTTTATAGGAATTTGTTACTTCAATATAGTAACCGAATACTCTATTGTAACCAACCTTCAGTTTAGGGATACCTGTCTTTTCTTTTTGTTCAAGTTCAATTTGAGCAAGTAAAGAAGTACTGTTGTTCATATCAGAACGGACTGCATCAAGCTCTTCGTTATAGCCCTCTTTAATAAGTCCACCTTCTCTAACAGAAAATGGTGGTTCTTCTTCAATAGCAGTACCAATTAACTGATGAATATCCTCAAGAGGATCTATATCTTCTGTAAGTTTTCTCATAAGGCTTGAGTCAAACTTACTGATTAAATTCTTTATCTGTGGTAAATTCTCAAATGCACCACATAGAGAACGAAGTTCCCTGGCATTGGCATTACCGTAAACTATCTTTGTCATTAATCTTTCAATATCAAAAATACCGATTAATGACTCAGTAATTTCAAGTCTTTGAACTGTATCATCTACTAAATCAGCAATAGCACTTTGACGGTTAAGAATTGTACCAATATTAAGTAATGGGTGTTCAAGCCAATATCTAAGTAGTCTTTTACCCATTGCAGTTTTTGTTTTATCCAGTAGCCAAATAAGAGAACCTTTCTTCTCTTTATTCATCATAGTTCTGGTAAGTTCTAGATTTCTCCTTGTGTTATAGTCAAGGTTCATATACTGATTTTCGTTATACACTTCAAAAGTATTGATTCTTTCATAACCGGTAATCTGAGTAACCTTTAGATAACTTAACAAAGCACCAACAGAAGAAACCATTTCTTTTTTATCTTTGATACTATTTACATCATTTTCTTTAAACTGATTTTTCATAGCATCAAGACAAATAGAATAACCAAATTCATCATCGGTCAGCATTTCCACAGAAGCAGAAAGTTTTTCTTTAATAAAGTTTGGCAAGGTTTTGAAATTAACAATTTCTCCACCTATTAAAATTTCTCTTGGATTGTAACTGATTAATTGGTCTTGTAGCTGGTCTTGCAAATCTTCACCGGATATTTCTGTAATGAAAAGCTCACCTGTAGAAATATCACAGAAAGATAAGCCAATCTTATTGTTAGCCATAAAGGCTGATGAAATAAAGTTATTTTTACCTTCATCAAGCATACCGGATTCAATAACAGTACCCGGTGTAATAACTCTGATAATATCTCTCTTTACAAGGCCTTTAGCTTTTGCAGGGTCTTCTGTTTGTTCACATATTGCTACCTTGTAGCCTTTTTGGACAAGTCTTGCAATATAGCTTTCGCAACTATGAAATGGAACACCACACATAGGAGCTCTTTCTTTTTGACCACAATCCCTGCCAGTGAGAGTTAAATCCAGTTCACGAGAAGCAAGTTTTGCATCATCAAAAAACATCTCATAAAAGTCACCTAGTCTAAAGAACAGAATACTGTCTTTATTCTTTTCTTTAATTTCAAAATATTGTTTCATCATTGGTGACAATTCAGCCATACTCTCACTTCCTTTCTAAATAGATATTAATTAGCCACAACTGCTACAACCACTACAGTCACCACTGCAACCTTGGTGTACATCTGTTGTTTCAGGATCTTCACCATTAGCTGAGTTTGTAATAATAGCAGCTACTCTACCTACAATCTTATCTAGTTCAGACTTTGCTTCATTGTAAGCAATCATATGCTGATTCTGCATAATCTTGCCGTAGATTTCACGCATTTCGTTATTGAAGTTCTGAATCTTTTCTTGGTCTCTGTCTTTCTTCATACCTTCTTCATTAATGGCAATTCTCTTTAGGTTGAATTCACCGATTAAATCTTGAAGTTCTTTATCTGCATCAGATGCAATTCTTTCGCTTTCCATCTTTGCATAACATTCTTCTTCTTGAAGAAGTTTACCGATTTCTCTTGCCATAGAAACAATTTTTTCTTCCATTGTTATTCTCCTTTATATTAACTTACCTTTTAAAATCCAGTTTCTAGCTTCAGTAATTTCAGCAATTTGGAATGTACCGATTAAGTTTTCATCACCGTCACATTCAACAATAATATTGCCTGAATTTCTACACTGAAGTTTGTTATTCTTCTTGTTTACACTTTCAACAAGAATCTTTTCTTTCTTACCTACCATTGAGGCACAACGCTTTGCAGCAATTTCTTCTTGAACTGCAAGTAGTTCTTGAAACCACTTTGACTTTTCCTCAGCAGGAATTGGGTCATCCATTTTAGCAGCAGGTGTACCTACTCTTGGTGAGTAAATAAAAGTAAATAGTGAAGTAAATTCTACTTCTCTGATTAATGACAAAGTTTCCTTAAAATCTTCGTAAGTTTCTCCTGGAAAACCTACAATAATATCACTTGTCAAAGAAAGATTAGGAATCTTTTCTTTAGCATAGTTGATTATTTCTAGATACTTCTTTCTGTCATAATGTCTATTCATCTTCTTTAGAATTCTGTCAGAACCACTTTGGAACGGTAAATGAAGATGAGTACTGATATGTTCACCACCAGCAATAGTATTGATTAGTTCCTTTGAACAATCCTTAGGGTGGCTAGTCATAAATCTTAACCAATAGTCACCCGGGATTTTATCAATCTCACCAAGTAACTTTGCAAAAGTAATATCTTCGTCAAGACCTTTACCGTAGGAATTTACATTTTGACCTAATAAAGTAATATCTTTATATCCGGAATTGATTAGTTCCTTTGCCTCAGAAATAACATCAACAGACTTACGGCTTCTTTCTCTACCTCTAACATAAGGTACAATACAGTATGTACAGAAATTATCACAACCATACATAATAGGCAACCAACCCTTGAAAGTGCCATCTCTCTTAATTGGGATACCTTCATAAATCTTCTTATCGTCATTATCTCTTTCGTAAACTCTCTTACCTGAGAACAAGGCTCTGTAATAAAGTTCAGGGAAATTCTGTAAAGAATGAGTACCGAAAACCAATGAAACGAATGGAAAGCTATTGTACATTCGTTCAGCAATATGCTTTTGTTCCATCATACAACCACATACTGCAATCATAATCTGTGGATGTTTTCTCTTAATTTTCTTTAATGCACCAACATTACCGAATACTCTATCCTCAGCATGTTCTCTAACTGCACAAGTGTTGAACAAGATAAAGTCAGCATCATCAGGACCTTCTACAAATTCAAAACCTGCCTTTGAAAGCATACCTTTAATTTTTTCGCTATCAGCAACATTTTGCTGACAACCATATGTGTGAATATATGCCAGAGGTACTTCTCCTCTTTTTCTGATATTCATAAGTTCAGAAATCAAGTTAAGATAATAATCTTGATTTTCCAAGAAATTTGTGTTATTTAAGTCACTTTTCTCCAAAGTAACACTCCTATCCATTGTTGTATCATCTTATTTTATCACAATATATATGTTTTTTCAACAGATATTTTTCTAATTTACTTTTGGATAGAGATAATCAGGTGTGTCACCAACAATAACAGTTTCACTAATAGCAAATTCATTTCGTATTTTCAAATTTTCCATATATGATTGACTGATAAAAACAACCTCAGCATCAACAATCATATTTACCCTATGTATTGTCTGATTTACACCTGTACTTTCAAATGTACTTTTTAATTCAACGTCAACCGAACCTGTCATATCATATGAGAATTTTATCCTAGGACCTAAGCTGGAAAGCATTGTAAGATTAGTTAAGTCACCTAAAGGTACTGAAAAATACTGAGTATTAAGGTCATCCATTTTATTTTGAAATACATCTGAAAATTCATTTTGAATTTTATTTACTGCAGGTGTATTTACACTTAATGACATTACCCCACCGTTTTTATTTTCTGTTTTTACCAGTAATTTATCATAATCATAGTCACTATTCGAAATAACATCATCTGCAATTTTAGATACTCTTTCCTCTACAAGACCTCTTGCTTCATTTTCCATGATTTTGTCTTGGAGTGGTTTCATATAACTTTCAAATGCTATAGTTAATAAAATAGCTATGATAATGAAAACTACAATGAACTTCATAAATTTTCTTTTTTTCTTAATTTTCTTAATAAGCAAAAAAACACCCCTGAGATATATTATCCCAGGAGTGTAAATTTGTTAAATCAGAACTTAATATCTTGCTCTTCTTCGTTATTAGTAATACCGTCTAAATCAAATTCAAGAACAGCATCACAATCAGGACATTCAACTTCGCCTGTTAGAAGTTGATTTTCTGAAACTGCAATTTTCTTGTTGCACTGAGGACAAGTTACTTCGTACATAGGTACATCAGCTTCATCAGAAGAATCATTATCCTGTGAAGTACAACAGCCCTTGCAACCTGTTGAACAAGAGAACTTATCTAGGTCTTCATCATCGTCACCATAGACTACATCTTCAAGCATTGATAAATCGTCGTTAAGTGTATCAACAATATCAACTGATTCATCATAACATTCTTCAAGTTCTTCTACTTCGTCAGCTAACTGACCAAGGAAATCAATAATTTCATTAAGAACCTTTACTTCGTCCTTGTTTTCGTCTAGGTTTAGACCTTCTGCTAATCCCTTAATATAGGAAATTCTTGCTGATAGGTTCATTATGCTCTACCCATATATTCGCCAGTTCTTGTATCGATCTGGATAACTTCGCCTTCGTCAATGAATAGTGGTACTTTAATTTCTGCACCTGTTTCAAGTGTAGCAGGCTTAGTAGCATTTGTAGCTGTATCGCCCTTGAAACCGGGATCAGTCTTTGTAACCTTTAGTTCAACAAAGTTAGGTGGTTCAACACCGAATACATTGCCCTTGTAAGAAAGAATCTTACATACCATATTTTCCTTAACGAACTTAAATGAGTCGCCTAGGATGTCAGCACTAATAGGAATCTGTTCCCATGTTTCTGTATCCATAAAGTAATATAGACCACCGTCTTCGTAGCTATATTCCATATCTTTTCTTTCGATAAATGCTGTTGGGTACTTATCATTTGGGTTGAAAGACTTTTCAACTACTGCACCTGTAATAACATTTTTATACTTTGTTCTAACGAATGCTGCACCTTTACCTGGCTTAACATGCTGGAATTCAATAACCTGAACTACCTGTCCGTCAAGTTCAAAAGTAACACCATTTCTAAAATCACCTGCTGAAATCATTGGTAATCCTCCTTAAATTTTATAAAATGCGACTACTCGCACAATTTATCATTAATATTATACATACAAATGGAATAAAAAGCAACCTCTTTTTACAGAATTGTTAATTCTTTTGGGAGGGACACAAAACTTTTGTAACCATTCTCTGTAACAATTACGGTATCTTCTATTCTAACACCAAAATTATCTTTTATGTATATACCCGGTTCAATAGTAACAATCATACCTTCTTTTAGGATAGTATCACATCTTGGGCTTACTGTTGGGTATTCGTGAATATCAAGACCTACTCCATGACCTGTTGCATGACCAAAACAGCCTTCATAGCCTTTAGAATAAATATAGTCACGAGCAATCTTGTCAATATCAGAACACTTCATACCGGGCTTAACACTTGCCATTGCCATTTTGTGGGCATCTAGCACAATGTTATAAACTTCTTTCATTTTATCGGTAACACTGCCTACTGCAACGGTTCTTGTCATATCACTATGATAACCCTTATATGTTGCACCAATATCAAAAGTAACAAAGTCACCATTTTTGATCATATCATTACTAGGCACACCATGAGGTAAAGAAGTTTTCTTGCCTGTAATGGTGATTAAATCAAAAGATACACTTTCTGCACCTAATAATTTCATTTGATATTCCAATTCTACAGATAAAGTTCTTTCAGTTGTACCTACTTTTATTAGTGGTACAATTTTGTTAAAAGCTTCTTCTGTAATATCTTGAGCCTTTTGCATTAACTGTAGTTCATAACTATCTTTAACAATTCTTAGGTCAAGAATAATTTTGTCAAGAGTATTTTCTTCTGACAAAGTAACATTTAGCTTATCGCTATATGTTTTGTACTGTTCCATAGTCAGTACATTTGTTTCAACATAAAGTTTAGTAACATTATCATTTTTTAGAACATTGTTAAGTTCATCAAAAAGTTTATTAAAAACAATAACATTCGCTGAATTTACAGTTTTCTCAGCCACTTCACCATAACGAAAGTCAACAAAAAGATAGGCATTTTCTTTAGTGATAAGCAAATATCCATTACTGTCCCAAAGTCCTGTAAAGTAATAAATATTCTTATCATTTGTTACTAAGAATGCACCATCTGTAATTTTTGATTTGATATTATTAATTCTATTCTTATAAATATCCAATTAAATCAATCCTTTTAATGCTTCAATACCAAGTCTGTAGCTGTCTTTACCAAAGCCACAAATTACTCCGGCACATACTGCTGAGATAACTGACTTATGGCGAAATTCTTCTCTTTTATGTACATTGGACATATGAACTTCAATAAACGGTACAGCAGTCACAGAGGCAATAGCATCTCTTAATGCGTAGCTATAATGAGTTAAAGCACCGGCATTTAGCACAACACCATCATATACACCTAAAGTGCTATGAATTTTATCAATTAAGTCACCCTCATGATTTGACTGAAAAATATCACATTCGAAACCTGCATTCTTTGCAAATGACTTAATATCTTGATTTATAGTATCGGCATTTTCTTCACCGTAAATATTTTTTTCTCTTGTGCCAACCATATTTAGATTTGGACCTAGCATTACTAAAATTTTCTTCATAGTAAAAACCTTTCTGGATAACAAAATACGGACAGTAAAATATTACTGTCCGTTTTTTATAAGCATATTACTTATACTTTCTCTTACGAGCTGCTTCAGATTTCTTTTTACGCTTAACGGAAGGCTTCTCGTAAGCTTCTCTCTTACGAACTTCAGCAATAACGCCAGCTCTAGCACACTGCTTCTTAAATCTTCTTAGTGCACTTTCAAGAGATTCATTGTCTTTTAATCTAACTTCTGCCATTGTATATTTCCCTCCCATCTGCCACTTGGCATGGGTAATTTTGCTTAATTGCATAAATGATTATACTACAAAAACCTAAAGATTGTCAAGTAAAATATAAATTTTTGTTGAAAATTGTATTTTAAGGCTTAACAACTATGTTAACAAGTCTTCCCTTAACATAAATTTCCTTAATAATATTCATACCTTCAACTGACTTCTTTACATTTTCTTCAGCCTTTGCAAGGGCAATAACTTCAGCCTGTTCTGCTTCTGCAGGAATCATAAGCTTAGTCTTAATCTTGCCATTAACCTGAACAGCAATTTCAATTTCATTTGCTTTGCACTTGCTTTCATCATATTCAGGCCAAGGCTGATCAACAACCATACCGTCACCTAAATTACAAGTTGACCAAATTTCTTCTGTTACATGAGGAGCAAACGGATTTAATAGAATTGAGAAAATTGCATATTCTTTCTTATTGATTGAACCAACTGCATTAATGTCATTCATAAGTGCCATTAATGATGCAATTGCAGTATTGAACTTAATATTTTCAATATCTTCGGATACTTTCTTGATTGTCTTATGAATTGAACATTCCAGTTCAGGACGAACTTCATCACCGTCAATTAGCTTTTCTTGTAGGTTATAGTATCTTTCTACAAATCTTCTACAACCCTTAATGCCCTTGTCATTCCAAGGTGCAGCCTTTTCAAAGTCACCAATGAACATTTCATATAGACGCATAGTATCAGCACCATACTGCTGTACAATATCATCAGGGTTAACAACATTACCTCTGGACTTACTCATCTTTTCGCCGTTTTCACCAAGAATCATACCATGGCTTGTTCTCTTTGCATATGGTTCAGGAGTAGGTACTACACCAATATCATATAGGAACTTATGCCAGAAACGGCTATATAGTAAGTGAAGTGTTGTATGTTCCATACCACCGTTATACCAATCAACAGGTGACCAGTAGTTAAGTGCTTCTTTACTTGCTAATGCTTCTTTGTTGTGTGGGTCCATATATCTTAGGAAGTACCATGAAGAACCTGCCCACTGAGGCATTGTATCAGTTTCTCTATAAGCCTTGCCACCACAACAAGGACAAGTTGTTTCTACCCAATCAGTCATCTTAGATAGAGGTGATTCACCTGTATCTGTTGGTTCATATGAATCAACCATAGGTAACCTTAGTGGTAGTTCACTTTCAGGAATCGGAACATAACCGCACTTATCACAATGAACGATAGGAATTGGTTCACCCCAATATCTCTGACGAGAGAATACCCAGTCTCTTAGTTTATAGTTAGTTTTTGCTCTACCTACTTTGTTTTCTTCCAGCCAAGAAATCATCTTTTTCTTAGCTTCCTCTACTGTTAAACCGGTTAAGAAATCAGAATTAACCATTACACCTGTTGCACAGTCTGTAAATGCTTCTTTCTGTACATCTTCGCCACCCTTAACAACTTCGATAATAGGTAGGTTAAATTTCTTTGCAAATTCCCAGTCACGAGTATCATGAGCAGGAACAGCCATAATAGCACCTGTACCGTAGGATACCAGAACATAGTCAGAAACGAAAATAGGAATTTCCTTACCATTTACAGGGTTGATAGCCTTAACACCATCAAGCATAACACCTGTTTTTTCCTTAACTAATTCTGTTCTTTCAAAGTCAGACTTCTTAGCAGCCTCTGCCTGATAAGCCTTAACATCTTCAATATTCTTAATCTTGTCATTCCACTTTTCAATACAAGGATGTTCAGGTGAAATAACCATATATGTAGCACCAAATAGTGTATCACATCTTGTTGTGTAAACTGTTAGTTTATCGCCCTCAGTTGTGTTGAAATCCACTTCAGCACCTGTTGACTTGCCAATCCAGTTCTTCTGCTGAGCCTTAACTCTGTCAGGATAATCAACTAAATCAAGGTCCTTAATAAGTCTATCGGCATATTCTGTAATCTTTAGCATCCACTGTGACTTAACTTTTCTTACAACTTCACTGCCACAACGCTCACAAACGCCATTTACTACTTCTTCATTAGCAAGAACACACTTACAAGAAGTACACCAGTTAACTGCCATTTCTTTCTTATAAGCTAAACCATGCTTAAATAGCTGTAGGAAAATCCACTGAGTCCATTTATAATATTCAGGATCGGTTGTATTGATCTCACGACTCCAGTCAAAAGAAATACCAAGTGACTGAATTTGCTTTTTAAATCTTGCAACATTATTTTTTGTTACGATTTCAGGGTGAATGTGGTTCTTAATAGCATAGTTTTCTGTTGGAAGACCAAAAGCATCCCAACCGATTGGATATAGTACATTATATCCCTGTAATCTTCTCTTTCTTGAAACAACGTCAAGTGCAGTATATGGTCGTGGATGACCAACATGAAGACCTTGTCCTGATGGATAAGGAAATTCAATTAATGCATAGAATTTCTTTTTGTCGCTATTTTCTTCTGCATGGAAACAGCCCTTTTCTTCCCATGCTTTCTGCCACTTAGGCTCTACTACCAAATGATTGTACTTCAACTGTATTCCTCCATTAATCTACATCGTCAAACTTAACAACAGTACCGTCTTCCCACAATCTTTCAAGGTTGTAGTATTCACGGGACTTGTCATCAAATACATGAACGATAATATCAATATAATCAAGTAAAATCCAACCGTTACCTCGGTGACCCTCAACATGACTTACAGAAAAACCTGCTTCGTCAAGCTGATATTCAACCTCATCAGCCAGAGCTTTTACATGAGTTGAACTAGTACCGGTTGCAATTACAATATAATCAGCAAGAACTGAAACATCAGAAATTTTGATAACTTCCACATCTAGTCCTTTTTTGCTTGAAAGTGCTTTGGCAATTAAATGTGCTTGTTCTTTTGTATCCATTTTATTCATCCTTTAAAATTAATTCATTATAACAAGACAAAGCATTAGGGTGAATTGTCAATGCTCTGCTTGAGAGATCTTGTATAGTAAACTGTAAGCCATAAATCATAGCTTCTTCAAGACTTCTTAAAGCCTTTTCTCTCATAATATCAACACCATCATAATTTCTTTCATCACCGGTAAAGTCAGCTACAAAAATAATTTTCTCAAGCAAAGACATATTACTTCTGCCGGTAGTATGAAATCTAATAGCATTGATAATATCAGCATCATTAATATCTAAATATTTCTGAATATATACCGAACCTGAAATGGGATGCCACAATTTTTGACTTGATTTTTCAATCTCATCCAAAATTATACCACCCTCTGTTATAATTTTCAACTGTTCATCAAAAGGTGTTTCTTTTGTTACATCATGAAGGATACCGGCAGTCATTACTTTCTCTTCATCACAACCATAAATTTTCGCAAGTTTTTGAGCTTGTTTTGCAACATTTACAGAATGAATATATCTTTTTTCTCCCATTCTGCCTTTGATTATCTTCTTATAAGACTCAATACTCATTACTTCACCCCATATAATTGATTATTTCTAATATATTCAAATACATTCTTATCAATTAAATCTCTTTTAAAAGCCTCATTCACATCATCTCTTACAATGGTTGAAGAAAGTTCCATAATAGGTTCTTTCAGAATTATTGACTTGCCATTATGTTGTTCCAAAACTTTTGAATATTCTACTAAAGAGTTATAGTCACCATCATCTCTTGGGCAAGTAATCAGTGTAGCTAAGCTGAAAATTTCATCAGGATTTTTCCATTGTAAAAATGTTAAGTACATATCAGCACCTGTAACTAAAAATAAATTATCATTAGGATAAAGTTTTTTTAGTTCTTCAAGGGTTCTGTATGTGTAACTTTTGCCTTTGAAATTTTCTTCTAAAGTTGAAACAATAAAATTATCATTATCTTTAGTAGCTATTTTACACATATTCACTCTGTGTTCAAAAGGAACTGCATATTGCATACTTTTATGTGGACTGATGAAAGTCGGTATAAAAATAACCTTTTCTACATTACATTCCTTTAAAACATTTTCTGCAAGAGTTGTATGAGCTTTGTGAATTGGGTTAAATGCACCACCAAAAATAGCAATATTCATTACTTATTTGCTCTTGGTAGTTTGATTACAGGTTCATCAGGGTTAGGCTTGTATAGAACAAATTTTGAACCGATAACCTGTACTACATCACAATCAAGTTTTTCTGATAAAATATCAGCAACTTGTCTTGAATTGATTTCACAATTCTCAAGAACCTTACCCTTAATAATTTCTCTTGCATAAAGTGCATCTTCAGCCTGTTTAACAACTTGGTCTGTGATACTGCCTTTACCAACCATTAAAATTGTATCAATTGAATTTGCAATACCTCTTAGGTATGCTCTCTGTTTACTTGTTAGCATAATTACTCCTTAAATATATTTTAACAACTTTTCCCTTAATATTCTTAGTGCATTACCTCTGTGACTGATAGCATCCTTTTCTTCGGAAGTTAGTTCTGCAAAAGACTTGCCACTATCAGTAATGAAAATTGGATCATAACCAAATCCCTCTGTACCATGAGGTTCATATGCAATTTTGCCTTCACTATAACCCTCTGCTGTAATAACTGTACCATCTTCAAGAATACAACAAATACTTGAAACAAATCTTGCAGTACGCTTGTCTTCCGGTACATCTTTCATTTCTTCTAGGACTTTATTATATCTATCTTCATCAGTTGCATTTTCACCGGCATATCTGGCTGAATATACTCCCGGTCTGCCATCTAATGCATCAATCATCAAACCTGAGTCATCGGCTACTGAAGGCATACCTGACTTTTCAAAAGCTGACATAGCTTTAATTTTAGCATTTTCGGCAAATGTAGTGCCTGTTTCCTCAACATCACCTAGGTCAATATTACATTCCTTAGCAGTAACTGCGTGAATACCCAGTGGATTTAGAATTCGGTTTAATTCTACAACTTTGTGTGCATTATTAGATGCAATTAAAAACTTTCTCATTCTTTATCACCAAAATCAAACAGTGCTTTTGCAAAATCTTCCGGAACAAATTCTTGTAGGTCATCAATCTGTTCACCAACACCAATATACTTAACCGGAATACCTAGGCCGTTCTTAATTGCAAGAACTACACCACCCTTAGCAGTACCGTCAAGCTTTGTAAGAACAATACCTGTAATGCCTGTTGCTTTACTAAACTGTTCAGCCTGATTAACTGCATTTTGACCTGTTGTTGCGTCTAGTACAAGCAGGTACTCTTTATCTGCATCAGGAAGTTCTCTGTCGATAACTCTACCGATTTTTGCAAGTTCATCCATAAGGTGCTTTTTGTTGTGTAAACGACCTGCAGTATCACAAATAATAACATCTGTGTTTCTTGCTTTTGCTGCTGAAATAGCGTCGTATATAACTGCTGCAGGGTCAGAACCTTCATTCTGCTTAACAATATCACAACCACTTCTGTCAGCCCAAATCTCTAACTGTTCAATAGCTGCTGCTCTAAATGTATCCGCTGCTGCAAGTAGAACACTCTTGCCCTGCTTCTTTAGGTTATTAGCAAGTTTACCGATAGTTGTAGTCTTACCTACACCGTTTACACCGATTACAAGAATAATAGATGGCTTAGTAGTAATTTTTAGTTCTTCATCACCTCTAAGCATATCTGCAACTACTTCTTGTAGAAGTAGTGTGATTTCTTTAGGGTCTTTGATACCTTCTTTTTTAACTTTAACTCTTAATTCATCGGTAATCTGTTCTGCTGTTTGAATACCAACATCACCCATTACTAGTAGTTCAGTTAGTTCCTCAAAAAGTTCTTCATCAATCTTTGTAAAAGACTTTAGCATTGAGTCAATTTGACTTACAACACTATCTCTTGTTTTTTTTAGACCTTCTTTAATCTTTTTAAATAGTCCCATTGTTTTACCACCTTAAATTAGTTTGCTTTCATTCCAAGCTTTGCTGCAACTTCTGATGCACGAAGTTCAAGTAACTTAGAAATACCCTCATCTTGCATTGTTACACCGTAAAGAACATCAGATTCTTCCATTGTGCCTCTTCTGTGAGTAATGGTGATAAACTGAGTTCTGTCTGTCATTCTTCTCATATACTGAGCAAATCTGTCAACATTAACATCATCAAGGGCAGCTTCAATTTCGTCCATAACACAGAATGGTGCAGGTCTGACTTTCATAATTGAGAAATATAGTGCAATAGCAACAAGTGCCTTTTCACCACCTGAAAGTGCCTCTAGATGAACAACAATCTTTCCGGGAGGATGAGCGATAATATCAATACCACTGTTTAGAATATCATCAGGGTTTGCAAGTTCAAGAGAAGCAGTACCACCACCAAATAATTCTTTGAATGTTTCTCCAAAGTGCTTATTGATTTCGTGGAAGTTCTCAATGAAAGCATCTTTCATTTGTTTAGTTAAGTCATTAATAAGTCTTTCGATTTCATTCTTAGACTTTTCTACATCAGAAACCTGAGCACCTAAGAATTCATATCTTTCGGATACTTCCTTGTATTCTTCAATAGCTGAAACATTAACAGAACCAAGACCTCTTATTGAGGACTTAATTTCATTAAGTCTTTTTCTTGCAGTTGAAACATTTTCAATTTCAATAGAAATTTCTTCTGCTTGTCTTTTTGTAAGTTCATATTCATCCCAAAGTTTTGCAATAATATCATCATACTGCTTTTGTAGGTTGATTTTTCTTTCTTCAAGACGAGCAAGTTCTCTGCCGGAAACCTCTCTTGTAGAGTTTAGGTCCTTTTCTTTCTGTCTAAGTTCTACACTTTTCTTTTCAAACTTTTCTTTATCGCCATTTAGCTTTTCAATAGCGTTATTGAATTCAGCAATTTTATCTTGATAATTGTTTGAAATATTAGTGTAGCTTTCAATCTTCTTATTAATTATATCAATATTTGAATTTACAGAAACAATCTGATTACGCAAGTTCTCTTTTCTTTCGGTTTGATGCTGACTGTTGTATTCGGATGTTCTGATTTCACTGATTAAAGCCTCTTTGTCCTTTTCATAAGTTACAATTTCAAGTCTGATATTTTGTAACTTTTCTGAAAGTTGTTCTCTCTTTTCAGTTAGTGCAAGTCTGTTACCTGTAAGGTTAGAAGTTGTTTTTTCGATATTTGCAATTTCTTCTTCAAATGCACTAAATTCTTTATCGGCAGTTTCTTTGTCTTTTTGTAGATTAGAAGTTTTATTTTCACATTCTACAATTTCATTCTTTGTAAAATCAATACTGCTAACTAAAGAGTCATATTCATTTTGACAAGCCTTATATTCAGTTCTTAATCTAATAAGTTCTTGTTGTTCGGTAGATAAATCTCCTCTAGTACCTAAAATATCAGCTTCATACTTTGCAAATTCTTGCTGACTGTTACTGTACTGTTCTTTAAGTTCATCTGCTTTATCTGCAAGGGCTTTAGCCTCTTTACGGTACTTTTCAATTTCACTTGCACGAGATAACAAGCCTGTTCGTTTATTTAAAGAACCACCTGTTAGAGAACCACCGGCATTTACAACCTGACCATCAAGAGTAACTACCTTAAAACGGTATGAATACTTCTTAGCAATAGATACTGCTGAATTAAGATCCTCGGCAATAACAATCTTACCAAGCAAGTTTTGTAAAATACCTTTGTACTCATCCTTACAATCACACAAATCTGACGCAACACCAACAAAACCAAAACAACTGTCAATACCATTTTCATTTAGGTATCTAGGTTTAATTGTGGCAATAGGTAGGAATGTTGCTCTACCACCTTTGTTTTCCTTTAGTGTGCGAATTGCTCTCTTAGCATCTTCTTCATTGCCTGTAACAATGTTCTGCATTGCACCACCTAAAGCAGTTTCGATAGCTACTGCATAGTCTGTCGGTACTTTAATTAATCTTGAAACAGGACCATGAATACCACCGATTTTGCCATGTCTTGAAAGGTTCATTACAGTTTTTACACTATGAGCAAAGCCCTCAAGGTTCTTTTCTAGGTCTTCTAGGATATTGGCTCTTCTTAGCTTTTCATTAGAATCAAGAGTTAATCTGTCAATCTCACCTTTAGAATTTTCATTTTTTGCTTTTAGGTTACTGATTTTAAGTTCTAAACCCTTAATAGAATTGGAAAGCATTTCTACCTTTTCGGCAGAGTCTTTACCCTGTGCCTTATAATCTTCAAGCATTTTAGAAGTAGTTTCTAAATTGCTTTCTTTTTCTGACAATGAAGAATTTAGACTTTCTATTCTTTCATTAAGTTCATTAATTGATGAATCACTTGTAAGTAAGACTACCTTTGCATTAGCTGATTTTTGGGATAATTCAGCTAATTTAGAATTTAGTTCTTGAATCTCATCACCACTACGGGAAGCATCAACACTGATAGTATTTAGGTTTTCGGATACTTCATTATATTCCTTTTGCTTTTCTTCAATGTTTAACTTTAGCTTTTCAACATTTTCTTTCTTCTCTTTAATTTGAGATTCAATTTCAGTAAAGGAATTATCAATTTGTTCAATTTCGGTTTCAAGTCTTGTTATAGTTTCTTTGTTATGCTCAATGTCGTTATTTGCAACAGAAATAAGGGCATTGTTGTTACTAACCTCAGACTCAAACTGAGAAATATTTCTTCTTATGGTGTCAATCTTTGAAGTAATTTCACCATTTTTTAGATAGATAGATTCTGTTTCTGAACTGATATTTGCAAGTTCTTGTTCAGCATTTTCATACTGTGCTCTTTGAATATCTATTTTATCGTCTTGTTCTTTGATAATGTTTGCTGAATTGTCAAGAGTATTTAGCCATAAAGCAATTTCAAGACCTTTCTTTTCTTCAGAAAGTACAAGGAACTTTTGTGCTTTTTCTGACTGTTTCTTTAGTGGACCGACTCTGTCCTCAAGTTCACCAACAATATCTCTAAGTCTGACAAGATTTTCTTCTGTACTTTTTAGCTTTCTTTCAGCCTCAGTTTTTCTATATCTATAACGAGAAATACCTGATGCTTCTTCAAATATTTCTCTTCTTTCTTCACTTTTTGATGCAACAATACTGTCAATTTTACCTTGACCAATCATAGAATAACCGTCACGACCAAGACCTGTATCCATAAATAGTTCATGAATATCTCTAAGTCTTACTGTGGCTTTGTTAATCATATATTCACTTTCGCCACTTCTGTAATATCTTCTTGTAACGGCTACTTCGTCACCATCAAAAGGAAGTATTCTGTCTTTGTTATCAATAGACAAGGTAACTTCTGCATAGCCTGTCTTTTTTCTCTTATCTGTTCCGTTAAAGACAACATCTTCCATCTTAGAACATCTTAGAGTTTTGGCAGACTGTTCACCCAGTACCCATCTAATTGCGTCACTTATGTTACTTTTACCTGAACCGTTAGGTCCTACTATAGAAGTAATACCCTTATCAAAGGATAGCTTTATTCTATCAGGAAAAGTCTTAAATCCATGCAATTCCAATGATTTTAGTAGCATAAGTCACCTCTTTCTTTAATAATAAACTGAAAATCCTTAAGGGTATCACTTTGTTTAAAAGTAACTATGTATCCCAGTTCTTTAAGGACTTTAATATTTGCCTTTTTCTGTCCAATAGCTTTTGAAATAAACTTATTACCTACAATAACAGAAAATTCGCCTTGTGGGTATTTTTTTATTTCATTTACTAACATATCAAGAAACATTTTGCTTTCACATAATTCTCTAAATGCAGGGTGATAAAAACCTGCTACAGAAGTACTTACTAATTCATCTGAATAATGAAGTCCTACTCTAATAACATTAATTTTTTTATCATAAAACATTTTAAGAATTTTTGCACAAGTATTTATTGTTGTTTCTTTACTATATGGAACATATTTTTTATCGTTATAATACTTTTCAAGTAATGTGTCTTTCATAGTTATTGTTGGATAAATTCTAACAGTATCAGGAGAAAGACTGATTAATTTCTCAGCAGTTTCTATATCCTTTTCAGGTGTACTGCCATAAAGACCAATCATCATTTGTAGTCCTAAAGAAATGTTATACTTCTTAATAAGATTAGAAGCATTTACAACATCAGTAACACTATGACCTCTTTCATTAAGCATAAGAACATCATCACACATTGACTGTGCACCAAGCTCAATTGAAGTTACACCATAACTTTTAAGCAAAGATAAAACTTCATCATCTATTGCATCAGGTCTTGTTGACAATCTAATACCATAAAAGTCATTTATATATTGCTTTGTAGCATTAAGTAAAGAAACCATATAAACCCTATCAATGGCAGTAAAACTACCACCAAAGAAAGCGATTTCGGTATTTTTCTTATCAACACCACTTTTAATTGCAATTTCTATTGCAGACACTACATCATCTTGAGTTGGTTGATATGAATGACCTGTAATGTTCTTTTGGTTACAAAATACACACTGGTGAGGACAACCGTTATGAGGCACAAAAATGGAAATATTAGAATGTTTAATATCCCATCAACTCCAAAGCCTCTCTTGCAGCCTGTTGCTCTGCATCCTTCTTACTTCTTCCTCCACCTTTCCCGATTACATTACTGTTTAGGTGTACTTCAACTACAAAATGTCTGTTGTGGTCAGGACCACTAACATCAACAACTTCATACTGTAAAGTTTCTCCAGGATTTCTCTGGATAATTTCTTGTAGTTTAGTTTTGTAATCTTTAAAGTTCTTACCTGCTGTATGGTTCTTGATTTCAGGTACAACAAAAGAAAGTACAAACTCACTTGCCTTTTCCATACCACCATCAAGATAAATAGCAGCAATAACTGCTTCAAAAGCATCAGAAAGGATTGATGGTCTTTCTGCTCCACCACCCTTTCTTTCACCGTTGCTTAGGTAAATGTACTTACCTAGGTTAATCTTCTTTGCAAATACAAACAAGCTCTTTTCACAAACTAAAGATGCTCTTAACTTTGTAAGGTCACCCTCAGGTAATTGTGGACAATTGTTAAAAATATAATCAGAGACGGAAATTGAAAGTACTGCATCACCTAAAAATTCCAATCTCTCATTATATTTAAGGTGTTGCTTCTTATGCTCATTAGCATAAGAAGAATGTGTTAGTGCCACCTTTAAAAGTTCTTTATCTTTAAATGTATAGTTAATTACTTTTTCAAATTCTTCCATTATTTTATTCCTTTTAATTTATTAAATGAGTCTTCAATAACCTGTGGTACATTTGCGTTTATGTAATCAATAGTTAGTCTAACTGCATTGAAAATTGTTGTTGCGTTAGAACTACCATGTGCTTTAAATACCGGTTTTTTGATACCTAGAATTGGAGCACCACCATAAACATCTGTATTCATAGTTTCCTTAAATTTCATTAGGTCACCATATACAAATAATGCACCGATTTTATTCTTTACACTTTTTTTAAAAATATCAGTAACTGCATGGCTTAGTGACTTTGCTACACCTTCATAATTCTTTAGTAGAATATTACCTGTAAAGCCATCACAAACATACACATCACAAGCACCGTTGGAGATTTCTCTGCTTTCTACATTACCAACAAAGTTTACAGGACTGTCCTGTAGTAAAGCATAGGTATCTTTCTGTAAGTCTCCACCCTTATGACTTTCTGTACCAACATTAGCAAGGGCAACCCTTGGGCTTTCTCTGTGCATAACTTTTTCCATATATACAGAACCTAAGATGCCGAATTGACGAAGAATCTCAGGTCTGGCATCAAGGTTTGCACCACCATCAATAAGCAAAAATGATGAACCGTTAAATGTAGGTAAGATTGGTGCAAATCCGGGTCTCTTGACACCCTTTAATCTTTTAACAATTAAAGTACCACCTACACATAAAGCACCACTGTTACCGGCTGAAACAAAACCATCTGCTTCATTATTTGCAACCATCTTTAGACCTAGTGCCATTGAAGAATTGTTGTATTCTTTCATAATAGCATTAGGTGTTTCATCAACAGGAATAACATCTTCAGTATGGTTAATTTCAATATTTGAAATATCTATATTATTTTCTTTTGCCACTTTCTTGATAATATTCTCATTACCTGTTAGGCAAATTTCAATTTTAAAATGCTCTTGAGCTTTAACTGCACCTTTGATAATTTCTAAAGGTGCGTTATCTCCACCAAATGCATCAATTACTATCTTCATCATAAACCTCTTGAATTTATAAATTCTGTTAGCTTTGCAAAGGACCTATCAGAATAAGCCTTTGCCCTCTCTTTCTTATCCCTTGGTCTTTGTTCAAGTTCAGGTAACACTCCTAAATTAGCACCCATAGGTTGAAATTTAGAAACTGTTTCATCACTGATATATCTTGACAAAGAACCTATCATTGTATATTCAGGTAAAGTTACAGTTTGTTCTCCAATATATCTCATAGCTGCATTTATACCTGCCATTAGTCCTGAAGATGCTGATTCCATATATCCTTCAACACCTGTAATTTGACCGGCAAAGAAAAGATTTTTATTTTCTCTTACAGAATAATCACTATTAAGAATTCTTGGTGAGTCAATAAAAGTATTTCTGTGCATTACACCGTATCGTACAAACTCAGCATTTTCAAGTCCCGGAATCATTGAGAATACTCTCTTTTGTTCAGGGAACTTTAGATTAGTTTGAAAGCCTACTAGGTTGTACATAATACCGGCACTGTTCTCTTTTCTTAGCTGAACCACTGCCCAAGGTCTATGACCCGTTCTTGGGTCTTTAAGTCCTACAGGTTTCATAGGACCAAAACGAATAGTATCGTGACCTCTTTGTGCCATAACTTCAATTGGCATACAACCCTCATATACCTTTGGATTCATTACATCAAAGTCATGTACAGGTGCTCTTTCTGCTGAAACAAGCGCTTCATAAAAATTGTCGTATTCTTCCTTATTCATAGGACAATTAATATAGTCATCACCGTCACCCTTATCATAACGAGATGCAAAGAAAGCCTTGTTCATATCAACTGTATCAAACTTTACAATTGGTGCAGCTGCATCATAAAATGAAAGACTGTCACCAAACATAGTTTTGATTTTGTCAGAAAGCAAATCGGAAGTAAGTGGTCCTGATGCTATGATAGTAATACCATCAGGAATTTCGGTAACTTCTTCATTTATTACAGTAATATTAGGGTTATTATTTATTTCTTCATTTACCAGATTAGAGAAAATTTCTCTATCTACTGCTAAAGCACCACCAGCAGGTACTTTGCTTTTATCGGCACACTTCATAAGAAGAGAATCTAACATTCTCATTTCTTCCTTTAGCATACCGGCAGCACTTTCTTTTCTGGCAGCTTTTAGACTGTTTGAGCATACAAGCTCACATAATTTATCTGAATGATGTGCCGGACTTTTCTTGTTAGGCTTCATATCATAAAGGTTTACCTTTATACCACGCTTAGCAACTTGATATGCAGCCTCACATCCTGCAAGCCCACCACCTATTATATTTATACTCATTGGTCTTTAGTATAGCCACAACCCTCAGTTGCACAGAAGATTGTCTGCTTTTTGCCCTTCTTTTTATATAGAATCTTGCCACACTGTGGACACTTTTCATTTACAGGTTCATACCAAGACATATAGTTACAATCAGGGTAGTTACTACAACCGTAGAACACTTTGCCTTTCTTGGTTTTACGAGTAATAACATCTCCACCACATTCCGGACATTGAACACCGATTTTCTCTACAAACTTCTTGATATTCTTACATTCAGGGTATCCCGGACAAGCAATGAACTTACCGTATCTACCAACTTTGACAACCATCTTTCTGCCACAGTTCTCACATACAATGTCAGTTTCATCTTCTTTAAGTTTAATCTTGACACCTTCCATATCTTCTTTAGCCTTTTTCAAGGTCTTATCAAAGTCAACATAGAAATTATCAAGTAGTTCAACCCATTGTTCGTCACCGTGTTCAACCTTATCCAGATCTTCTTCCATTTGTGCAGTAAACTTAACATTTACAATTTTAGGGAATCTTTCTTTTAATAGAGTTACAAGTGCCTCACCAAGTTCAGTTGGCACAAGAGACTTTGCTTCTCTCTTAACATATTCTCTACTTGTAATTGTTGAGATTGTTGCAGCATATGTTGATGGTCGACCGATACCGTTCTCTTCAAGTGCTTTGATTAGAGATGCTTCTGTAAATCTTGCAGGTGGCTGAGTAAAGTGCTGGTTAGGTATAATTTCTCTAACCTTAGCAGGCATATTCTTCTCTAGTGGAGGAAGTTGCTTTTCCTTTGTACCTTCAGCATCATTACTGTCAACATAAAGTGTTGTATAACCGTCAAAGTCAACTCTGTAACCTGATGCCTTAAAGATATAGTCATTAGCATTGATTTCTGCCTGAGTTGTTTTGTGGATACAATCAGCCATCTGACAAGCAGTAAATCTATCCCAAATCAGTTTATATAGCTTATACTGTTCAATAGTTAAACTATCCTTAACCTTATCAGGTGACAATGATGGAATTGATGGACGAATAGCTTCGTGACCATCCTGAGCATTTGAACGAGATTTAAATACTCTTGGCTTTGGTGGTAAATATTCAGGTCCAAAGTTATCATTAATATACTGTGTAACTTCTGCAATTGCATCATTTGAAATTCTTAATGAGTCAGTTCTCATATATGTGATAAGACCTGTTGTACCATAACCCTCAACATCAACACCTTCATAAAGTTCCTGAGCAATTTTCATTGTTCTTCTTGATTGATAGCCAAGTTTACGAGATGCTTCCTGTTGCAATGTTGAAGTTATAAATGGTGGGTATGGTGACTTTTTACGAGTACCGTTTCTTACTTTTGTAACAATAAATTCAGCATCTTTGATTTCTTCAAGAATCTTGTCAGCTTCTTCTTTATTATTAATCTTAATCTTTTTGCCGTCAGGCCCAAGTGCTAAAGAGGCATTGAAAACTTTTCTGCTTGATTTTGGAGAAAGTTTTGCTTCAATTGACCAATATTCTTCAGGCTTAAATGCTCTGATTTCATTTTCTCTGTCTACGATAATCTTAAGAGCAACAGACTGCACTCTACCGGCAGAAAGACCTCTACGAATCTTTTGGCTGACAAATGGACTTAACTTATAACCAACTAGTCTGTCAAGAATTCTTCTTGCCTGTTGAGCATTTACAAGGTCAATGTCAATAGAACGAGGATGAGCCATACCGTTATTGATACCTGTCTTAGTAATTTCATTAAATTCAACTCTATTTTTATCTTCTAAATCAAGTCCTAAAATATATGCTAAATGCCAAGAAATAGCCTCACCTTCACGGTCCGGGTCAGTTGCAAGATAAATCTTGTCACTGTCTTTTGCAAGTGACTTTAATTCATCAACTAACTTTTCTTTACCTTTGATGATAGCATATTTAGGAGCATAATTTTTCTTTATATCAACAGCAAGTCTAGCCTTTGGTAGGTCACGAACATGACCCATTGATGCTACAACTTCATAATCTTTTCCAAGATATTTTTTGATTGTTTTAGCCTTAGCAGGAGACTCCACTATTACTAAATTTGACATTTATCTATCCTCCGATAGTTACTTTATTTTATACTGTTTGCCCGGTAAAACTACTATTAAATCCATAAGTTCAAGATTTGTTAGTATTCCGGATATTTTATATACCGGTAAGTTACATTTATCAGACAAATCATCTATATGTATAGGCTCATTTCCGATAGCATAATAAACCTTTGATGAATTTTCATCAAGTTTTACATCATATCTATGACCCTTTATAAACTCTTTTTCAGGTTTTACATTAGACTTTTTTGCAGGAATTTTCAGCACTGTACTGTCAGGAATATCATACTCATCATCTTCATAAACTTCTAAATTGTTAAATTCATTATAGTAGTTTAGAATATCAAGATAAGTAGTTACAGGAATAGCACCATCCTTAATAAGTTGGTTTGAGCCAACAGAATAGACACTATTGATGTTTGCCATTACGGCAAAAACATCTTTGCCCTGTTCTTTTCCGGCAATATCGGCTGTGACTAATGCACCACTTTTCTTACCTGCTTCAACAACAAGAACACCTCTTGAAAGTGCAGAGATTATTCTGTTACGAGATAAAAAGTGATGTGGCAAAGGCTCTGTATCCGGAGGATATTCAGAAATTAAACATCCTCTGTGTGTTATAGCCTTTCTCATAGGCTCATTTTTCATAAGGTAAGGATAATTGATACCACAACCTAAAACACAAATTGTAATACCATCAGCGTTTAATGCACCTGTGTGTGCTGAACTATCAACACCCATTGCACCACCACTAATTATAGTTACCTTACATTTTGAAAGATTATGAGAAATACTGTAAGCCACCTTTTTGCCATAAGTTGTAGCTTTTCTTGTACCTACAATTGCAATAGTTAAAAGATTATCAACTCTGGGTAAATATCCACTAACATATATAACTGCAGGTGGAGTATCTATATTACGCAAACAGTTAGGGTATCTGTCGTTATCTATAGCAAAAATAGAATAACCCAGACTTTCACATTTAGATATAATTTCATCAGCCTTTTCAATTGGAGTTTCTTCTAGATGGTTAATTTCCTTTTCGGTAAAAATACCACAAAATCTCCATTCAAAGTCCTGACCATTATAAAATACAGAAATATCCCTATACTCTTCAGTTTCGTAAAGTCTTTTAACTTTTGGATTATCATAGCCAAGAGCTAAACTTAGCCATATCCAATAACGATTATTATTCATTATTTGACATTTCCCACATAATTATACTAGCTGCTACTCCGGCATTTAGAGAATCAATCTTGCCCTTCATAGGTACAATAACTTGGTAGTTACAAGCATTAATAGTCATTTCACTTAGTCCATTAGCTTCGTTACCTATTACAACAAGTGCATTCTTTGAAAACTCAAAATCACCTAGAGTTTTGGCAGTATCTTTTAAACAAGCAGCATAAGATCTGCCATGCTTATTAAATTCACATTCAATATATTCTTCTGCATCATTAATAATATAGAAAGGTACACGGAAAATTGCACCCATACTACCTCTTACAACCTTAGGACTATAAATATCACAAGAATCTTTTGTGATAAATACACCTTTGATTGAAAAAGCATCAGCAGAACGCAATACTGTTGCAATATTGTCCGGATTTTGCACATTGTCTAAAAGTACAAACTTACCATTATAATCAATTTTATCAATATCATCAGTTTTGTCAAGTGTTTTAAGTACAAGCATTACACCTTGAGGTGACTTTGTATCGGACAAAACATTGAAAATATTGTTAGGTACAACTATTGATTCATCAGAAATTGACTCAAGTCTATTGCATAATTCAAGATTCCTTGTATAGAAATTTTCGCTACAAAGTAGCACATCAATATGAATATTAGAAATTAAAACATCTTGGCAAGTTCTTAGTCCTTCTGCAACAAACTGTTTATTCTTGTTCCTATACTTTTTCTGCTTTACTAGTTTATGAATATGCTTTAGAGTACCATTTTCTCTACTTGTAACAAACTTCATATAATGACCTCTTTTTTAGATAGTAAAAAGCGTTTGAGGTAAGAACCTCAAACGCATAACACTTAAGCTTTTGTAACTTTTTCAACAAGGCTAGCAAAAGCTGCCGGATCAGAAATAGCGATTTCTGAAAGCATCTTTCTGTTAAGGTCAATGTTAGCCTTCTTAAGACCATTCATAAATGTGCTGTAGTTTGTGCCGTTTAGCTTACAAGCTGCAGAAATTCTTGTGATCCAAAGTCTTCTGAAATCTCTCTTCTTCTGCTTACGACCAATGTATGCATAGTTACCAGATTTCATAACTGCCTGCTTAGCCATCTTAAAGTGCTTACTCTTTGCACCGTAATAACCCTTAGCAAGCTTTAATGTTTTGTTTCTTCTTTTGCGAGTCATCATCGCGCCTTTTACACGAGCCATTCTATATTTCCTCCGTTATTTCGTAAGTTAAATTCAAAAAGTTAATTATTTGTAAGGGATTAATCTCTTAATCTGAGCTGTATTTGTCTTATCAGCTACACAAGTCTGTCTTAGACCTCTCTTACGCTTTGTGTTCTTCTTGTTAAGAATGTGCTGCTTGTTAGCATGAGCACGGATAACCTTACCATTCTTAGAAAGTTTAAATCTCTTTTTTGCACCACTATGTGTCTTAATCTTTCCCATTATGAAAATCCTCCTTAAAAATTACTTATTTGGCTTAGGAGCTAGAAACATTAGCATATTTCTACCTTCAAGTTTTGCTGGTTTTTCGATAACAGCAACTTCTTCACAAGCTTTAGCAAAACGGTTCATTGTGTCATAACCCTGTTCTGGGTGACCCATCTCTCTACCTCTAAAGCGAATTGAAACCTTAACCTTATCGCCTTTCTTAATAAACTTAAGGGCATTGTTAAGTTTTGTGTTGAAGTCATGCACATCAATATTTAGTGAAAGTCTAACTTCCTTAATATCAAAAGTACGCTGGTTCTTCTTATTTTCTTTTTCCCTTTTAGCTTGTTCAAAACGATACTTGCCATAGTCCATTACTTTGCAAACAGGTGGCTTTGCCTGTGGAGCAATCTTAACTAAGTCAAGGTTACTCTCCATTGCTATATTGAAAGCTTTTTCTGAAGACATAATACCTAGCTGTTCGCCTTCGGCACCAATTAGTCTTACTTCCTTATCACGGACTTCTTCGTTAATCTGTAGTTTCTTGTTGCTGATTGTCGAGCACCTCCAAAATAAATTAAAAAAGTGGACAGATAAACTCCGTCCACTCTAATACGCATCAGTAAAAAACTGTAAGTATTAACCCACGCAGACGGCACCCCGTAGGTGAAAGCATAACTGCCTTTCTTTCTTTTACTCAATTATTATATATAAAAGCATTTAATTTGTCAATACCTTTTTGACAATTAATTAGAAATTTGATAATATGATACTAACGAAAGTCGAGGTAGACAAAATGAATAACTTTTTTCAACAACAATTGTACCACAATTATCAAATAAATCAAGAGAAAAAAATGATAAGAAAAGAAAGCAACAAACTTTCCTTTATGTTGTTTATTGCAATTATATTTATGAATATTGCAGCTACTGTACTATTTATGTTTATAAGTTTTTTCAGCAAAGATACTTCTCTTATTACTACAGGAATACAAAACAGTTATTCTTCTTATGACTACATTATTAATGGTTTAGGAGAATTTGCCGGTTTCTTTGTTGTACCATTTGTATTTTGCTTAATATTTCGTTACAAATTTAGTGTTGTTATTCCGGTTAACAGTAATAAGAAATATAATCCTTTATTATTGGTATTAGGTGGATATGCAATTTGTACTGTTGCAAATATTGCAATTAACCTACTGAACAATAATTTAAGTATATTTGGATTGACAAATACAACCGGTGTTGAATTTACAACTAAGACACCTCTTGACCAAGTTATTTACTTTATATGTATTGCAATTATTCCTGCTTTAACTGAGGAATTTATATTTAGAGGTGTTATCTTAAATTCATTTAGAAAATTCGGTGATGGCTTTGCAATTTTAATATCTTCTCTCCTATTTGGGTTTATGCATGGTAACTTTGTACAAATTCCATTTGCATTTATTGTAGGTTTAGCTTGTGGATTTATAGTTGTAAAGACAAATTCAATTATACCGGCTATGGTTTTACATCTACTTAATAATGGTACATCGGTACTTATTGATATTGTAGCTAACTATGTTGGTGACAATTTGTATTCTGTGATTTCTTCGGTAGTTATTTTTACACTTACACTACTGGGCTTCATTTCAATAGTTTTACTTGTAAAAAAAGGTCTTAACTTTAAATTTGGAAATAAATCTATTGTAAGTTTAGGTGCTAAGGATAGGATAGTTCAATTCTTTGCTAATCCAGGTACTATAATTCTTCTTTCATTCTTCATTATTGAAGCATTTATTACTTTATTAGGTTTTTAATTATGTATAATGAAAAGTTTATGGATATTGCACTAGAGGAAGCTAAGTTGGCTTTAGACGAAAATGAAGTTCCTGTTGGTGCAGTAATTGTTAAAGATGGTGTTGTAATTGCTAAAGCTCACAATACAAGAGAAAAAACTAAAAATGCACTTCATCATGCTGAGGTTATTGCAATAGATAATGCTTGTAAAGAGTTATCCGGTTGGAGACTTTGGCAATGTGAAATGTATGTAACAATGGAACCTTGCCCTATGTGTGCCGGTGCTATAGTTAATGCCAGAATACCTAATGTATATTTTGGTGCATATGATAAAAAGTATGGTGCTTGTGGTTCTGTTATCAATATATTTAATATGAAAGAAAATTTTAAAGTTACTTATGAAGGTGGCTTTAAAGGAAAAGAGTCACTTGAACTTTTTGATAAATTCTTTAAATATTTAAGAAACAAAAGAACATAAAATTAGTCCTTAACAAATTGATTGTTAAGGACTTTTTTCTGCTTATTTTACTGTTAAATCGTAGCTAATATCAATTAAAGAAAGTATTTTTTCATCATCAACAGAACCATCAAGGCATATTGTTATCCAATGTTCCTTATTCATATGGTATGCAGGATAAAAACCTTTTTCTTCTAAAAGTGAACCCAGCATTATTGGGTCGCACTTAATATTAACTATATCTACTATTCTATCGGAATATTCACCTAATCTATTCTTAGGGATTTTCATTAATAAAGCAAACCATTTGTTATTGTTACTATGCCTGAATACAGTAGAAACATTATCATTTTTAAATGGTTTATCAGGTTCTTCACTAAATATTTCTGTAATAGATTTAACTAAACTTTCAAAATTCATATTCATATTACTTAGTTTTCTTTAAAATTTTATTTGCTGCAATAAGCACACCTGTCTTACCACAATGGAAGTTAAATGAACCTTGCATCCATACTGCAAAAGGTTCTCTAAGTGGTGCATCAGCAGAAAGCTCAATACTTGAACCTAAAGTAAAAGTACCGGCAGCCATAATAACCTTGCTATCATATCCCGGTAAATCATCCGGTACAGGTGTTACATAGCTATCAACCGGTGAACCGGCTTGAATACCCTCACAAAAGGCAATAAGGTTTTCTTCATTTTCAAGAAGAATAGCTTGTACAATATCTCCTCTTTTTTCATTCATTGTTGGAGATACACCGTAACCCATTAGAGTAAATAGTGTACTTGCAAAAACAGCAGTTTTCATAGCTTCACCTGTAATATGTGGTGAGTTAAATGCACCTAGGAACATTTCTCTCTTTGTGCTGATTGTAGCACCAAGTTCTCTACCTGTACCCGGTGTTGTAAGTCTGTAACTACAAATTTCAACTAAATCTTTTCTACCGGCAATATAACCACCTGTTGGAGCAATACCACCACCGGCATTCTTAATTAAAGAACCTGCCATAATATCTGCACCAACTTGAGTTGGTTCTAGTTCTTCAACAAATTCACCATAACAGTTATCAACCATAACAATAGTTTCAGGTGACTCTCTCTTAACTATTTCTGCAATTTTCTTAATATCAGCAATAGTTAATGCTCTTCTTAGAGAATAACCTCTTGAACGCTGAATATAAGCCATTTTAGGCTTTGACTTTAGCTTTTCAACTAAAGCATCATAATCAACTTCATTATCCTTTAATGGTACTTCATCATAATGAATATCAAAGTCCTTTAATGAGCCTGAGTAATTACCCTCAATACCGATTACACTTCTGATTGTATCATAAGGAATACCTACAACAGAAAGCATAGTATCTCCGGGTCTTAGCATACCAAATAAAGCAACTGTTAATGCGTGAGTACCTGACTGAAAACTTTGTCTTACTATTGCATCTTCTGCACCAAAAGCAGTGGCATATACTTCATCAAGAACTTCTCTACCTCTATCGCTATAGCCATAACCTGTACTATCGGCAAAGTGACTTTCTGACACACCACAAGTTTGGAATGCCTTTAGCATTTTGTTCTGGTTATATTCTTGTATTCTCTCTATTTCTTGGAACTGAGTTTTGCACTGTTCCATTGCTTTTTCAGATAGTTCTAGAATTTTACTATCTAAATCAAAAAAATTCATCTATGTATTTCCTTCCATTTTCCTATTATATTAAAACCCATTTTGGTATAACATTCTTTTAAATCATCTTCACAAAATAAATATAAGTTGTCTTCTTTTACATTATTTAAAAGGCTTTTTGCATAATCATTATTTCTATACTGAGGTAATGTTGCAATTGGTGAAATTATTTTACTGTATTCATCACCTGTTATTATTGCACAAGAAACTATTTTATCTTCTAGCTCAAGTGAATAAATTTTACTGCAATTTACTCTAACTTTGGAATGTAAATCAGTTGCAAAATACCCATAATCAGCAATTTTTACAACAGTTGAATTGCAGTTATTAAAGAAGTTAAAAACACCTTTATATTCATTAACGGTAGTAAAAATGCAGTTATTTTCTTTTACATTGTTATTAATAAATTCTCTTTTCATAATTAAGCCTGTTTCTGACATAGAAAAATTAAAATTCAGAGAATATTTTTCATTAAACAAAAGATGAGAAAACCCTAACACATTGAGAAATTCTTCAATTTCCTGTATGTTAGAATTTTCTGTTAAAAATAAAATAAACTGATTATCTAACCTTGAAATCAGCGAAACATAATCTTCATTAAAAGACTGATACCATATATCAAGAAAGTCACAGTTAAGCCCATAAGATTTATACAATACATTTATTCTGGTGAAAAATACATCCTTATCTTTTAGCTTAGCTGTAACATTCTTATATTTTGTGTCATCAGACAGATATTTTATCATTTCAATTCTTTAACAAGGTTCTTGAAGTGAATACCTCTCTCCATAAAGTTCTTGTACAAATCAAAACTTGCACTTGCTGGAGATAGAGAAACAATATCACCCTTAACTGCAACTTCAGAAGCTTTTTTAACTGCCTCTTCCATATTAGATACACGATAAATTACAGGGTTACCCTCACTATAGCTAGGTGCCTTCTTAGTTGAAGTTTCAATTTTATCAGCAGTATTGCCCATTAAGATAAGAATTTTAACCTTCTTACAAATAACTTCACCTAGTTCATCATAGTTAAGGTTTTTGTCATAACCACCGGCAATAATAATAATCTTTTCATCATATAGAGAAAGTGTACCTGATGCAGTTCTTGTAGGACTGGATGCAATAGAATCGTTGTAGTACTTAACACCATTAAATTCTCTTACAAATTCTGCTCTATGTTCTACACCTTGGAATGTTTTTGCTACTTTAACAATAGTATCAACATCAACAATACCCCATACAGCTGAGATAGCAGCCATATAGTTCTCTACATTGTGCATACCCGGAATGAAAATATCTTTAATGTCAATAATTTCTGTTTCTTTACCGTAATCAGAATAAACTATCTTGTTATCCTTTAGATATGCACCGTTAGTAACAGTATTTCTTCTACTAAACTTAACTAGTTGACCACGAACTTCACTTGAGAATGAATTTGAAATTTCATTATCAAGGTTAAGAACAGTCTTTGAGAAAGCATTTTGATGAAGAAGAATATTCTTCTTGGCATCAACATATTCTTGCATATCCTTATGTATATCAAGGTGATTTGGTGAAACATTTGTTACAATAGCAATTTCAGGACTTTCTTTCATTGAGATTAGTTGGAATGAAGAAAGTTCAACAACTGCATAATCATCCTTAGTAATACTTTCAATTTCAGGTAAAAGTGGCTTACCGATATTTCCACCTAAAAATACCTTTTTACCGGCAGCTTTTAGAAATTCTGAAACAATAGAAGTTGTAGTTGTCTTACCGTCAGAACCTGTAACTGCTATAATATGACAGTCGGCAAGTTCAAAGAAAAGTTCCATTTCTGAAGTTACAACAACACCACGACTACGCATTTCAACAAGTTCATCCATATAGTACTTCATACCGGGTGTTCTAAACACTATATCAACATCAAGATTCTTTAGGTAATTATCACCTAAAGAAAGTTTAACACCAAGTTCTTCTGCTTTCTTAGCATTATCTCCTAGGTCCTCAAAATTTCTTCTATCACAAGCAGTAACATCAATGCCCTTGTTTACGAACATTTCCATAACAGGAAAGTTACTGATACCAAGTCCACAAAATGCTACTTTCTTATCCTTTATACTTTCAAAAAAGTTATCAATTTTTGTCATAAGGTTCAACCTCCTAAATACATACTATATTATTATACCAAATGTAAAGAAAATTTCAATTATTTTATGCAAATAACGCAAAAAAACGGTGACAAAGTCACCGTTCTAATTAAAATTATTCTCTGCCAAGAAGTGAGTCAACAGAAGTTTCCAAAATATCTGCTAATGCAACAAGTTCAATATCTGTTACATAACGGATTTGACCTTCCAGCTTAGAAAGACCTGATGCATTCATATCAACGCCATTAACCTGCAACTGTGCAAGAAGTTCCTTTTGCTTCATTCCCTTCTTTTTTCTTGCAGATTCAACACGAGCACCAATTAGGTTTCTGTCGCCTAAGTTTTGTTTTCTTAGCCTCATAATATTCTCCCCATTTACATAATTATTTTTCTTTAAAGTAATTCTTTTGAATAATTCTAATAAATAATTCTTTTAAAATATTCTTTTAAAAAATTCTTTAAATTCATTATGAACATATTATAATACTATAAAAGAAAAAAAACAAGACCTTTTTGTAAATAAATTTAAAAAATTGATACTTTTTATCGAATTATATTACACGATAGTGATATTTTGTAATATTTTTGTAATTTTCTTATAAAAAATTATTTAAAAGAAATATAAATAGCAAAAAAATAAGGGTCATAATGACCCTTAGCAACCAAATCTATAAGCCGAGTTCTGTCGTGAATAGCCATCTATCTTGGCAGTGTGTTGCCACAACTGCTCAACGCCACCTCCTCGGGACTGCCGAGCATGCATTATGTCCCTCCACGGTGTTGCTCCAAATAGGGTTTACACGGCTAATATGTCTCCATATTACCGGTGAGCTCTTACCTCGCCTTTCCATCCTTACCACATAAGTGGCGGTAATTTTCTGTTGCACTATCCCTAGGGTCACCCCCGGCGGCTGTTAGCCGTTATCATTGCTCTATGGAGCTCGGACTTTCCTCGGATAGTCGCTTTCGCTTCTAACCGTAGCTATTCAATCTAGTTGCTACTATATTTTAATAGAAAAATAATATTTTGTCAAACATATTGAATGAATTTATAATAAGTTGTATAATATAATAAGATTTTAATGGAGGATTACAATATGGATATTAGACAAGAATCTTTACAAAAGCATTATGAATGGAATGGCAAAATCGAAGTTGTTTCCAGAGTTAAGGTTAATAGTAGCAAAGATTTGTCACTGGCTTACACTCCCGGTGTTGCTGAACCTTGCCTTGAAATTAATAAGGACTACAACAAGTCATTTGAACTAACAAGAAGAAACAACCTTGTTGCAGTAGTTACTGATGGTTCTGCTATCTTAGGTCTAGGTGACATTGGTCCTGAGGCCGGTATGCCTGTTATGGAAGGTAAATGTGCATTATTCAAGGAATTTGCTGATGTTGATGCTTTTCCTATTTGTGTTAGAACTAAAGATGTTGATGAATTTGTAAATACAGTTTATCTTATCAGTGGTAGCTTTGGTGGAATTAACCTTGAAGATATTGCAGCACCTAGATGCTTTGAAATTGAAAAGAAGTTAAAAGAAAAATGTGACATTCCGGTATTCCATGATGACCAACATGGTACTGCTATTATTGTTGCAGCCGGTTTACTTAACGCACTAAAGGTAGTTAATAAAAATATTGAAGATGTACAGGTTGTAATTAACGGTGCAGGTTCTGCCGGTATTGCTATTTGTAAGCATCTGCTAAACATTGGTTTTAAGAATGTTACAATGTGTGATATTAACGGTATTCTTTGTGAAGATGATGATACTCTTAAGGATGCACATAAGGAAATTGCAAAGGCTACTAACAGAAGTAAAAAGACAGGTAACCTAGCTGATGCAATGAAAAATGCTGATGTATTTATCGGTGTAAGTGCTCCTAACATTGTTTCTGAAGAAATGGTGAAGAGTATGGCTAATGACCCTATTATCTTCTCTATGGCTAACCCTACACCTGAAATTATGCCTGATAAGGCTAAGAATGCCGGTGCTGCTGTAGTTGGTACAGGTAGAAGTGACTTCCCTAATCAGATTAACAATGTACTTGCTTTCCCAGGTATCTTTAGAGGTGCTTTGGATTGTAGAGCAAAGGAAATCAATGAAGAAATGAAAGTTGCTGCATCTTATGCAATTGCAAACTTAATTTCTGATGATGAACTAAATGCTGAGTATATTCTACCGGAAGCATTTGATAAGAGAATCGGTAAGGCTGTTGCTGAAGCAGTTATTAAAGCTGCTAATGAAACAGGTGTAAGTCAGATTTAATTATCTGTTACAATATAAAATAGGCAAAAATTTAGGAGATGCTAATGCATCTCCTTTTTTTATTTATATTACATTTTTTCTGACATATTGAAGTAAAGTTTCTTTATCGTTAATTAAAGTATTTTCAATAACTTTATTAAGCAAAAGATTAAGTGTATCCCCTATTATTTTGCCTTTTGACATTCCACAACCCATAAGGTCCGAGCCATTGACTTTAAGATACTTTAAGCTAAAACATTCGTCATTATCCATAATATCACGAAAGATACTATTAACTTTATCCAGTTTATCAATCTTTTCTTGTTGATGGTATGATGACTGAGAAAGTACATCAGCCATTTGAATTTTCATAAGCATTGAAAAATTATCTGAACCGATATTTTTTAATACTTTTTTAATTATAATTCTGTCAGGCTGAATTCTTAAATCGTGAATTGAAATTAAATTAACCACAGTTTCAGTAAAATCTTTTGGGTAACGAAGTCTTTCCAAAATTATCTTTGCAATACCTGCACCGGTTTTTTCGTGACCTCTAAAATGAGAAACACCATTTTCATCTTTATTTTCTGACATAGGTTTACCTATATCATGAAGTAACATTGTCATTCTTAAGATTGGGTCGTTGTCAATATTCTTAACGCAAGAAACTGTGTGTTTCCATAAAGTTTTGTTATGGTGTGGTGTGTTTTGTTCATAATGAAACATTGTAGAAATTTCAGGAATGATAACTGCAAATACATCTTTAAATCTTCTGAGAATATAACTACAATTTTCACCACACAAAGTTTTTACAAGTTCTGTTGCAATTCTTTCTTTAGAAATATTATTTAATAGTTCTTTATTCTTTGCAATTGCGTTATATGTATTAAATTCTACTGAAAAGTTATAAGTTGATGCAAACCTTAATGCTCTTAAAATTCTTAATGCATCTTCCTTAAATCTTTTATCCGGTTCACCAACACATCTAATAGCCTTATACTTTAAATCTTCTTGACCGTTGAAATAGTCAATTACACCTTCACTTGGGTTATATGCCATAGCATTTACTGTAAAATCTCTTCTTGCTAAGTCTTCTTTTAGTGAAGTGGTGAACTCTACATTCTTAGGATGACGGTTATCTTCATAATCTCCATCAATTCTATAGGTTGTGATTTCATAAACTTCATAATCAATAATTACTGCAACTGTGCCATGCTTTATTCCGGCATCAATAATTTTGTAATCTTTGAATATTGAAATAATTTCATCCGGTTTTGCATTTGTGGTTAAGTCATAATCCTTAGGTGTTAAACCAAGTATCATATCCCTTACACAACCACCTACTGTATAACATTGAAAACCATTTGACTCCATTTTTGAAATTATATTTAAAACATTTTTAGGTAAAGTAAAATTCATATATATCATCTCAATTATTTTTATATTTATTATACCACATTAATTATGTATAAAAAAGTTAAATTTAAGTCAAAAATAGCACAACTTCATGTTGTGCTATCTAGTTATATTTTAATTTTTGTCAACTATCTTTTTCTTAATAGCATTTGTAATGAGAGTAAGAATAATAAATACTATTATTGTAAAAACAAATGAACATAATAAAAACATAGAAGAATTATGATTTAGTGGTACTGTACCTAAAATTTTGCCACCAAACAAGAAACCTAAAACTAAGCAAACAAAAATAAATATTGATAAAGAAAGTCTTAGTTTATTAAACGGTAAAGAAATCTTCACTACTAGTGCAAACAATGCAAAAGCAGTTACCATAATACAAATGGTTTCCAGAGTTTGAGTATTAAATCCAAGTTGATAACCTAAAGTCATAACCAATATAGAATTTAGAGTAACCGTTAAACCTGCCGGTATTGCACCACAGATAATGTTAATGAAGAAGTTTCCTGTAATTCTGTTATTGTTATATTCCATAGCTAATATAAATGACGGAATACCGATGGTAAGTCCTCCGACAAATGAAAGTTGAATTGATTGGAATGGATAGGACATACCAAAAATAATAACTAAAACAGAAAGTAAAATTGAAAAAATATTTTTAACTAAAAACAGTGATGAACTTCTTTGGATATTCTGAATTGTTCTTCTACCCTCAGTAACAATATATGGCATTGATGAAAAGTCATTATCAGCAAGCACAATTTGTGATACACACTTAGCAGCCTCACTACCTGATGCCATCGCTACCGAACAATCAGCTTTTTTTAAAGCTAATACATCATTTACTCCATCACCTGTCATAGCTACTGAATGACCATTATCGTGTATTGATGAAATCAGCTTTTCTTTTTGTTGAGGAGTTACTCTACCAAAAATTGTATATTCTTCTGATGCTTTTTTAATATCTTCATCAGTTTTTAAAGTGCTACAGTCAATAGCTTTATCGTAGTTATCAATATTAAAAGTTTTGGCAATATTCACAATAGTATTTACTGAGTCACCTGAAATAATCTTAATATTAACTCCTTGTTTTTTGAAATACTTTAAGGTTTCTTTTGCATTTTCACGAAGTTTATCTCTCAATAAAACATTACAAATAGGTGTTCTTGTATCACCCTTAATCATTACAAATGTTAGTACTCTGTAGTTATTTTCATATTCCTTAATATCGGTTAAAATATCATTTTCATCATCATTAAGGATAAATTCACCTGCACCACAGAGAATCTTCCTATCACTAAAAGTAACAGAAGAACATTTCTTTTCAGAAGAAAAGGCTTCTACTGAAACTGCTTTTTCGTAATGGTAACCATCAATTTTATCCCTAACTGCATTCATTGTACTGTTGTAGTCAATACTATTATTTGCAAAATCTGAAAGAATATTTAGCACATCATCATAAGTATAGTCACTTAGGGGAATAATATCCTCAACAATCATTTCATCACAAGTCAGTGTACCTGTTTTGTCTAGACAAAGAGTATCTACTCTTGCAAGTGTTTCAATACAATAAAGGTCTTGAACAAGAACATTTTTCTTAGAAAGTCTTATAACAGAAACAGCAAGAACTGTACTTGTCAAAAGTACAAGTCCCTCAGGAATCATACCTATAAGTGCTGCTACCGTTTTAACAACTGCATCTTCCAATGAAACATTTAAGAATAATAACTGATGTAAAAACAGTATTGTACCCAATGGAACTAAAATACAAGTTACTACTTTAATAATCTTTTTAATAGTTCTGAAAATTTCTGAATTATTTTCTTTATAATACTTAGCAGAATTATTTAGCTTTGCAGCATAATTATCATCACCTACTGCAACAACCTTTGAGATACATTGTCCCGAGTTGATAAAGCTACCGGACATTAGCTTGTCCCCAACTTTTTTTCTGATTAATTCACTTTCACCGGTAAGCATACTTTCATTTACAAAGCACTCACCGTCAACAACAACACAATCAGTTGGAATTTGGTTACCTCTGCTCAATGAAAGCAAATCATCAAGAACAATATCTTCATTATTAATATCTATTGTATCACCATTTCTGATAACCTTTGAATTGTTACCGGAAATAATAGACAGTTTATCAACTGCTTTTTTGCTACGAATTTCTTGCACAATACCGATTATTGTATTGAAAAATACAACACCGATAAAAAGCATATTCTTGTATGAACCAACAAGAAAAACTGCTAAAGCAAGAACAACATTCAACAAGTTAAATAATGTACAAATATTTTTAAATAAAATATTTCCTAAGGTTTTTTCCGGTTTTGAGGTATCAACATTAACCTTACCCTCTGAAACTCTCTTGTCAACTTCTTGGGTAGTTAAACCTGTAAAAATTTTTTCTTCACTCATATAGCACCCATTAAATAAAAAATTTGGAACTTCTGTACTGAAAATCAGCACTAAAAAAATAATACTACCAAAATAATATTTTATCAATACTATTTCCAAACTATTATACTATAAAACAAGAAAAAATAATAGTATGACATATAAATAAAGGTGAGGTTATGAAAAAAGTTATTTCATTTATAATAGCTATTGTGGCTATATTAGGAGTATATAATACTATAAATCCATCAAATGCTATTGTGACAAGTAGTGACTTAAAAAATAAAACAGTACAAATCGGTGGACAACCTTTTGGAATTAAATTTTATTCAGAGGGTGCTTTAGTAACCAAAGTAAGAGAAAATTCTCCTGCTGATAAGGCCGGTATGAGGGTTAATGATATTATAATAGGTATTAATAATGAAAAAGTTAAGGATAATGAAGTTGTAAGGAATAAAATTGAAGAATATAAAAATCAAACTATTAAGTTTACTATTAACAGAGATTATGAAATTATTGACTTAAACATTAAACCTGAAAATCACAATGGTAATTATACAGTAGGTATTTGGATAAAAGACAGTTGTGCCGGTATAGGAACTATAACTTATTATGATACAAACAATAATACTTTTGCTTGTTTAGGTCACGGAATTTGTGACAAAGAATCAACTAACCTACTACCTATGGCTGAGGGTGATATTTGTCCTGCAATTATTCAAAGTGTTGACAAAGCTAAGAGTGGTTATGCCGGTGGACTTAACGGATATTTCTTAGATGATGAAATCGGTAAGGCTTATTATAATTCAGAATATGGGCTGTTCTGTAATAAAGAAATAGAAACTTCCTACAAAGAATATAAAGTTGCTACTAAGGAAGAAGTTAAAAAAGGAACTGCTTATATTTACACAACTGTTGAGGGTTCTAACCCTAAATTCTACAAAGTATATATTAAACCGGAATGTCACTTCTTCTTTGACAAAATGAAAGAAATTACAATTGAAGTTACAGACAAAGAGTTACTGAAAAAAACAGGTGGCATTGTACAGGGTATGAGTGGTTCACCTATAATACAAGATGGTAAACTTATTGGTGCAGTTACCCATGTATTTGTCAATAATCCTGAAAAAGGTTATGGTATTCTTGCTGAAACAATGATAGATGAGTCAAAATAAAAAATTGTAGAAACGGCATATTATTGGGGTATTTTGTAATATAGTGGGTAGTGGTGACACAATATGTTGAGATTTAAATTAATTTTTTGGAAAAAATTTAAGTGTAAACCCTTGATATATTTGCCATAATATGGTATGATTATCTCAACAAATTAACAAGGGAGAATTTTCATGGAGAATAAAATCAAACTACTTCTCACAGAAGAACCAAATGAATTTGATGAGGAAACACTCCGTTTTCTCAACAGTAAGAACTTTTCAGTTCACTACTCTGCTAAAGATGGTGAAGAACTACTAAACAAAATTAACGAGATACACCCTGATGTGGTACTGTTCGACTTGTTCCTAACAAGACTAGATGGAATAAGCGTTATGCGTCACATTAGAAATGAAAGCAACTGTTCCCCACTTTTCATTGCATTTTCTAACTATAGAAGTGCTTTGCTTGAACAAGAGGCTATGAACAATGGTGCATCTTACTTTGTGCTAAAGCCTTACAACATTAACGACCTTACTGAAAACATTACTATGTTAATGAACACAAAGAACATTATGAACAACCAAGGTTATCAAAGCAATCTTAACATTGAAGTAAAGGTTACTGAGATTCTTCACCAAATCGGCGTACCTGCACATATTAAGGGTTATCACTACCTAAGAGATTCAATACTTATGTCTATTGAAAAGCCTGAAATCATCAATGCCGTTACTAAGGAACTGTATCCATCAGTTGCACTAAAGTATGAAACGACTTCCAGTAGAGTTGAAAGGGCTATTAGACATGCAATTGAAGTTGCTTGGGACAGAGGTGATGTGGATGTGCTTAACTCCTACTTTGGATATACTATCCACAACTCAAGAGGTAAGCCAACTAACAGTGAATTTATTGCTATGATTAGTGATAAATTAAGACTACAACTAAAGAATGCAAGTTAAAAAATTATGGGTACTGATTTTCAGTACCCACTTTTTTATGAGAAAAAACTGCTCTCTAAATTAATAGAAAGCAGTTTTGTAACTAAATCAATAAATTTTCTTAAAGAAACAACTGTGGTTACCTGTATGACAAGCAGCACCTGTTTGTTCTACTGTTACTAATAAAGTATCATCATCACAATCGGAATAAATTTCAACAACCTTTTGAAGATGGCCTGATGTTGCACCTTTATTCCATAGTTCCTGACGACTTCTACTCCAAAACCAAGTATAGCCTGTTTCAAGTGTTTTAGCCATAGACTCCTTGTTCATCCAAGCAACCATAAGGACTTCACCTGTAGATTTCTCTTGAATTACTGCCGGAATTAAGTCTGACTTAACAAAATATTTATCTAAGTTATTTTCCATAATTAACCTCTTGTTAGTTTAATAGCCTTTGGTAAATTAAGTGTACCTTCATAAATTGACTTACCACAAATTGCACCAAAAATATTAAGACTCATCAAGTCCTTAATATCTGTTAAATCTGATATACCACCACTTGCTACAATGTCAGCACTTACAGAATTACTTAGCACTTCAAGCTGAACAAGGTTAGGACCTGTTAGCATACCGTCACGGTTAATATCGGTAAAGATAAACTTTTCTACACCAACATCTTCCATTCTCTTGGCAAGTTCTGTGTAGTAAATATCGCTACCGTCAATCCAACCCTCTGACTTTACCATACCGTCCATTGCATCAATACCAACAATAATTTTGTCGCCAAAATTCCTAACTGCATCAATAACAATCTGAGGGTTCTTAACTGCAACTGAACCAAGTACAACTTGGTTGACACCGTTATTTAGGTAGTATTCAATAGACTTAATATCACGAATACCACCACCAACATCAACAAGCATACCACAGGACTTTGCAATATCACAAATTAATTCGGCGTTTTGCATTTTACCGTCTTTTGCACCATCAAGATCAACCATATGTAGGTATCTTGCACCGGCATCTTTAAATGACTTAGCAGTAATATATGGGTTTTCAGCAACTTTTTTAACTGTATTGTAGTCACCCTTTTGTAGGCGAACACAGTTACCGTCTTTAATATCAATAGCAGGAATAATATACATTAAGCATCAATCTCCTTTCTTATTAAATCAACAAGTTCTTCAATTTGTTTTTTGTGTAGTTTTAGACTTGCAACATTAGCAATTAATCTTGCTGAGATTGGACAAACATCTTCAACAACTTCAAGTCCGTTTTCTTTTAAAGTTGAACCTGTTTCAACAATATCCACAATTGCATCACTTAAACCGATAAGTGGACCAAGTTCAACAGAACCTTCAATTTTGATTACACGAACATCCATATTTTTTTCTTCAAAGAATGATCTTGTAACATTAGGATACTTAGTAGCAATTGTTAATGCTTTGTATCCACCATAAAGGTCTTTACCCTTTTGTGTTGCTACTGCAAACTTACATCTACCAAAACCTAGGTCAAGTAGTTCATAGAAACAATGACCGTTTTCAAGAATTGTATCTTTGCCAACAACACCAAGGTCACAAACTCCATTTTCAACATATGTAATAACATCGGCTGCTTTAGCTAGGACAACTTCGATTTCGCCGTTACCAATTGGAAGGATGAGCTTTCTGCCCTTGTTGATAACTGCATCACAGTTGTAACCTATCTTTTGAAATAATTTAATTGTATCTTTTTCAAGTCTGCCTTTTGTTAAGGCTATTCTTAATGGCTGCATATCATTCACCTACAACTAATAGTTCCTTTACTCTGGTTTTGTCTGCATACTGTTTAGCTTCTTCAATTGTTTCAAATACGCTAAACACTGCATTTTTGCCCTGATTAACAAGTTCTTTTGTTTTTTCAATAGCTGTGATTTCAAAGCCATCTTTTGCACAAACAAGAATTTCCGGAATAGGAGCTTCGTCTTTGTTGCTATCTTTTAACTTAATTTCAACAAGGTCATCTACATTAACTGCAAAACCGGCAGCACCTGTAGGGAAATCAAAGTTTTCCATTAGTTTGTCGTATCTACCACCCGAAATAACTTCATCACCGATACCGTTTACAAAAGCTGTAAAAACAATACCACTGTAGTAGTTAGTCTGTTGAACAATACCAAGGTCTATAATAATCTTGTCACCAAGGTTAAGTTTTGATAAATCTTCAAATATTTCTTTTAGGTAGTTTAATGCTTTAACTGCCTTTTCATCATTACATAGATTTAAAGCTTCATCAATTACTTCAACACCACCAAATAGTCTTGGTAACTTTCTGATAGCTTCAACATCCGAACTTTTAGGAAGTTTATCAAGGATAGTATTTAGGGCTGAATAATTCTTGCTTTCAATACTTACTCGAATAGCTTCAGCAGTTTCAGCAGATACGTTTAGTCTTTCTACTAATGCGTTAAATACATCAGCGTGACCGATTTCAATACGGAAATCATCAACATTAGCTGACAGACAGTCAATTGCAGTTGTTAAAATTTCAAGGTCTGCCCTCTTACCTGTTGCACCGATAAGTTCAACACCCATCTGCATAATTTCGTTACTTCTACCACGCAAAGTAGGATTGTTACGATAAACGGACTGACCGTAATAAAGTCTTAGAGGTAAATCGTAATTCTTTAGACGAGTTGCTGCCATTCTTGCAATAGGTAATGTTGAATCGGGACGCATAACCATTAGTCTGCCTTTATTATCAGTTGTCTTAAACATTGCTTCTTGTGGATAACCTGAGTCCTCCAAAGAAAACAAATCATAAAATTCAATACAAGGAGTATCTACCTTTGAATAGCCCCTATTTACAAAACAATTCTTAATCTTTTCCTGTACATCGCAAGAGGTGATACATTCTTCAAACAAATAGTCCTTTGTACCCTCCGGTGTAATCATTAAATTCTTTCTCATAAATTACCTCGCACTTTAGTGTGCTAATATGTTAACACAGTAAAGAAATTTTGTCAACCTTTAATTTTCTTTAACCTTCTCAGCTTTTTCGACTTTATCTAAAGGTTCTTTGGAAATATATTCTTTATTTCTAAGAAGTTTCTTGTTTACATCTTTGCCAAGTAGGTTATAAATTACAACGAAAGCAGGAATACCCATTAGCATACCGGCTACACCGAATAAACCACTACCTACAATAACACTGAATAAAATCCAGAAACCTGAAATACCGATTTTGTCACCGATAACCTTAGGACCAATAACATTACCGTCAAGCTGCTGTAAAAGAACAATAATAATTACAAACCAGAAACATTCTGTTGGGTTAATCATTAGTAGAATAAAGCCACTAGGAATTGCACCAAGGAATGGTCCAAAGAATGGAATAACATTTGTAATACCAACTACAACTGCAATCAGTAAAGCGTAATCAAAGTTGAATACAAGTAAAATAATATAGCAAAGTACACCGATAATTAAAGAGTCAATTACACGACCGATAATAAAGTTACCACATACTTCATTTGACATATGAGTTACTTTGAAAATCTTGTTTTGCCATTTCTTAGGAGCATAAGCCATAGTAAGTTTCTTTACTTGACCACACATAAGTTCCTTTGATGATAGGAAATAAATTGATGCAACAATACCGATAATCCAGTTATATACACCATAAGAAACAACTTTTGCAGTAGAAAGGATTTCAGGGAAAATACTGCTTAACAGTGACTTAACAGTATCAAGAATATTACCACCTGAGAACATCTTTGTAAACTTGTTAATAAAGTCAACAAGACCGTTATCCATTTGTAGTGATAAACCGAATGTTGCGTTTGCCCAATCTATAAATTGTGCAGCCAACTGTTCAAACTGTTTACCATAGTTAATAATATTTTTAGATAACTCTGCAAAGCTATCTACCAAGCTAGGTATAATAATAACCATTAAGAAAGCTATTACAGAAATGGCTATTACATAGGTAGTTATAATAGCAAGTGGTTTTCGCATTACTTTACATTTTTCATGTTTCTTGCCTATGCCTTTATAGGCTTTTTCGTAAAAGAAGTTATATGGGAACTTTAATATATAAGCAATAATAAAGCCATACATAAATGGTGTTAATACAGTAAAAATTGTAGAAATAATACTTACTACTTTGTTAAAATTCATAATCAAAAAGCAGAATAAAGCTGCAACTGCTATTAGAATTATACCTCTTTTTAGTCGTTTATCTTTCATATATTCCTCCTTAGAACAAAGACATTTGTGAACTTTCAGGTAAATCATTTAGACAACCTACATTTTTAAGTGTTTCAATAACTGCTCTGGAAACTTTAGTTTTAATAATCATTTCTTCTATTGAAAGATACTTATTTTTCTTGCCACATTCAGCAAGAGAAATTGCAGCAGCTTCACCTATACCTGAAAGTGACATAAACGGTAGTCTAATCTTGCCATCTTCTATAATAAATTTCTTAGCTTCGGATTTGTAAATATCAACAGGTAGGCACTCAATGCCTCTTGCTAACATTTCGTTTATAATTTCCAAAGTAGAAAATTCTGTTTGTTCTTTAGCAGATGCTTCGTTACCCTTTTGCTTGATAATCTTCATCTTCTCTCTAACTGCATCTCTGCCTTTCATTACAGTTGCCCCATCAAAATCTTCACCACGAACTGTAAAGTAAGCAGCATAATATGCAAGTGGCTTATGCACTTTATACCAACCATAACGCAAAGTAGAAATCATATAAGCAGCAGCATGAGCCTTAGGAAACATATACTTGATTTTCATACAAGAATCAATGTACCATTCCGGAACATTGTGACTACGCATAGCCTCAAAATGTTCTTCTGTAAGTAACTTTGTGGCATTACCTTTACGGACAATTTCCATAATCTTAAATGCCATACCGGGTTCAAGACCTTTGTGCATTAAGTAGGTCATAATACTGTCACGAGTACCGATAACTTCTGAAATTGTACAAGTACCGTTTTTGATAAGTTCTTGAGCATTACCTAGCCATACATCAGTACCATGGGATAGACCTGCAATCTGCATAAGATCGGCAAAGCAAGTTGGTTTTGCATCAATCATCATCTGTCTTGTAAAGTTAGTACCACATTCAGGTAAGCTAAGAGTACCTGTTTGACAATCAATATCCTCCGGTGTAACACCTAATGCTTTTGGTGAAGTAAACAATGAATAAACATCAGGATCTGACATTGATACTTCCATAACAGGAATACCTGTGAATTCTTCTAAGTAATGATAAACTGTAGGAGAATCATGACCAAGTTCATCAAGTTTACAAATTGTATCATGGATAGAATGGAAGTCGAAGTGAGTAGTAACATTATCAGACTTCATATCATTTGCAGGATGTTGTACCGGACAGAAATCATAAATTTCTTTACCCTTAGGAACAACAACCATACCACCGGGATGCTGACCTGTGGTTCTTCTAATACCTGTACAACCACTGGCAAGTCTTAGTTCTTCGGTTTTGCTATAGACTCTACCCTTTTCTTCTTCATATTTCTTTACATAACCAATAGCAGTTTTATCGGCAACTGTTGCTATTGTACCGGCTTTAAACACATTATCGTGACCGAAAAGTTCTTCTGTATATCTATGGGATTTACTCTGATACTCACCACTAAAGTTAAGGTCAATATCAGGAACTTTGTCGCCCTTAAATCCTAGGAAAGTTTCAAATGGAATTTCGTGACCGTCTCTATCCATAGGTGTACCACACTCAGGACAATCCTTTGGTGGCAAGTCAAAACCTGAACCATAACTACCGTCTGTGATAAATTCACTGTGCTTACATTTACTACATACATAGTGAGGAGCAAGTGGATTAACTTCTGAAATACCTGACATTGTAGCAACAAAGGAACTACCAACAGAACCTCTTGAGCCTACCAAATAACCATGGGCTTCACTATCTGCAACCAGCTTTTGAGCAGTCATATATAGAACAGAGAAACCGTATGTGTTAATAGAATTAAGTTCTTTATCAAGTCTTGCTTTTACTATTTCAGGTAATGGGTCACCGTACTTTTCCTTTGCTCTTTTCCAAGTAATTGAGTTAAGTTGTTCCTCAGCACCTTCAATAAATGGTGGGAAATTACCCGGTGGGATTGGTCGTACATAATCACACATATCAGCAATAGCATTTGTATTTTTAACTACAATTTCATATGCTTTTTCTTCACCAAGATAATCAAATTCCTTTAGCATTTCTTTAGTTGTTCTAAAGTATAGTGGTGCTTGTTGATCAGCATCTGCAAAGCCTTTTGATGCTTGTAAAATCTTACGATAATCCTTATCATGAGGGTCTAGGAAGTGAACATCACAAGTAGCAACAACAGGGAGATTAAGTTCTTCACCAAGTCTTACAACAGTTCTGTTATACTTGATTAAATCTTCTCTGGTAGCACTACCGTTTCTAATCATAAATTCATTGTTGCCTAAAGGCTGAATTTCTAGATAATCATAGAATGATGCAATATCCTTAAGTTCTGCCCAAGGTTTACCGGAAGTAATAGCTCTGAAAAGCTGACCGGCTTCACAAGCAGAACCGATAATTAAGCCTTCTCTATGCTTAATAAGTTCAGACTTAGGAATTCTAGGCTTTCTATAAAAATACTTTAAATGAGCATAAGAAATAAGTTTATACAAGTTCTTTAAACCAACCTGGTTTTTAACAAGAATAATCTGATGATAAGCAGGTAGTTTCTTTTGGTCTGCACCGTTAAGGTGGGTATTAATATCCATAGTTGACTTAACTGCATAATCATCCATTAGTCTATCGCATAGACTAATGAAAATTCTTGATAGAATTTCCGCATCATCAGTTGCTCTATGGTGGTTAAAGTTACCAAGTCTTAAATATTTAGCAACTGTATCCAGTTTACAGTTCTTAATATCAGGTAAAATTGAACGACAAATTGCAACTGTATCAATAGAAGTTAGGTTGTATTCTACACCCATTCTATCGCAAACAGCTCTAATAAATGATGTATCAAATGGTGCATTATGGGCAACTACAACTGCACCATCTACAAATTCCAGGAAGTCTTTTACTGCTTCTTCATCAAGTGGTGCGTCCTTAACCATACCATCATTGATACCTGTAAGTTCAACAATCTTTTCAGGAATTGGCTTTTCAGGATTAACAAAAGTTTCAAATGTATCTACTACTACACCATTTTTAATTTTTACTGCACCGATTTCTGTAATCTTTTCTTTTTGTGCAGAAAGTCCTGTAGTTTCTATATCGAAACAAACAAATGTACCATCAAGACTTTCATCCTGAGTACCTTTAACTGCAGAAACAAAGTCATCAACAAAATAGGCTTCGCAGCCATAAATAACTTTGATTTTGTTTTCGTCTTTATTAATTCTTTCAGCTGTATTCATAGCTTCGGGGAATGCCTGTGCTACACCATGGTCAGTAATAGCAACTGCTTTGTGTCCCCATTTATATGCACGATTAACAATATCACTTGCAGAAGAAATACCATCCATATCGGACATATTGGTATGCATATGTAGTTCTACACGCTTTTCGTCAGCGTTGTCTTTTACATCAATTTTTTCAGTAAAACCAATAGAACGAGCATTTAGTACAAGTTCACCGGCATATCTATCATTTTCAATATCACCATCGGCAATAATTGTTTGGCCTTTCTTAATTTGGTCAAGGACTTTTGTAGAGGCTATATCACCGAAAACTTTTACATTTACAGAACCTGAATAGTCGGTACATAGAATATTGAAAATATTTTTATCTCCGGAACGAGTAACCTTCTTTTCAACACTAAATACATCACCCCATACTGTGATTTTACCTGTATCATAGGCAATATCACTCATTGGTGAAGGTGCTTTCTTGATAGTTCTACCGTAAAGTGGTCTGCACTTTTGTAAGTTAACTTGAGGATAAAGGAACTTACCCTCTCTAACTTCTACAAAGCCTTCTTTGTTCTGTAGTCTTTCCTCTGCATTTTCTTCAAGGCGTTTTTCTTCAATAGCATAAGTTTGAACCACTTGTTGAACTTCTTGTCTTACTGTTGTTTGCTCAACAGTTTTCTGTTCTTCAATATAAGATTCATTTTCAGCATCCATTTCTAGGACACCATCAACATTTACTTTTATTAGCAAACCAAATCTCTCTTGTACAAGGTTCTGCAACTCATGGTTAAAATTCTTTGCCTTTAGTAATGCACCACCACCATGCTTGATAGTAATGTTAAGCAAATTGTTTTCAAAAGTTACTTCACAATCTTTGAATGTACCGTTAAGAGTTGGAATTCTGTTTCTCAACTCATTAAGTAACTCATCAAAACAATCAGCAGAAAATAGTGTTGAATTAAACTTTGGTGTAATAATTACCTTGCTTAGTGCAAGTTTAGAATTCATCAATTCACTGTTTAGGCTAGAAAGTTCTGTATCACTATAAAGCCTATCACAATGAATTATGAAAGACAAAGTTCTTGTACCTTTATTTATTCTTAAATTTTCCACTTGAGAATGTACTAGGCTTTGGTCTAGTACATCCTCACATATGTAGTCTGAAAAAATTTCTTTAACTGAACTCATTTATACTTCTCTATTTCTCACAATTTCTCAATTTCTTCTACTAATCTATCAAGTAGTTGGTCTTCCGGAACTTTGCAAATAATTTCACCTTTTTTGAAGATAAGTCCAACCTTATCACCACCGGCAATACCAATATCAGCTTCTCTTGCTTCCCCCGGACCGTTAACAATACAACCCATAATTGCAACTTTAATATTCTTCTTACAATCCTTAAGTCTTTCTTGTGCTTCATTTGCCAAAGCTATTAAGTCAATCTTTGTTCTGCCACAAGTAGGACAAGATACAAACTGGATGCCACCATCATACATATCAAGTGACTTTAGAATATCCTTAGCTGCATAAATTTCCTTTACAGGGTCAGCAGTAAGACTAACACGAATTGTGTCACCTATGCCTTGTACTAATAAAGCACCAATACCGGCAGCAGACTTAATAATACCCATTCTTTCAGTACCGGCCTCTGTTACACCTAGGTGAAGTGGATAATCACATTGCTGAGATGCAAGTTCATATGCTTCAACCATATTCTTAACTGAAGAACTTTTCATTGAGAGAACAATATCATTAAAATCAAATTTTTCTAAAAGTGAAGCATGATATAGTGCTGAGTCACAAAGTGCTTGTGGTGTAGGACTACCATACTTTGCAAGAATTGACTTTTCAAGTGAACCTGAATTTACACCGATTCTAATAGGGATACCGTTATTTGCACAAGCATCAGCAACTGCCTTAACATTGCTATCATCACCGATATTACCCGGATTAATACGGATTTTGTCAACACCTGCTGCAACTGACTCAAGAGCAAGTTTGTAATTAAAATGAATATCTGCAACAACGGGGATTGAAATATTCTCCTTTAGTGCTGAAATAAGTTTAACTGCTTCCATATCAGGTACGGCTGCTCTAACAATATCACAACCTGCTTTTTCAAGAGCCTTTGCTTGTTTTACACTATCTTCAACATTATGTGCCGGTATATTTAGCATAGATTGAATTGCAATCTTCTCTCCACCGCCAATAACAACATTACCGGCTTTTACTTTTCTTTTACTTGCCATAAAATCACCAAATTAATTTAAAAATATCATTAGCAGTAATTAAAATCATTAATAATATTAGTAGTCCCATACCAATTCCGTTAACAATTGCTTCAACTTTTCTTGGTACAGATTTACCTCTAATTGCTTCAATTATCAAGAAAACAAATCTACCACCATCAAGGGCTGGGAATGGCAACATATTAAATAAACCTAAGTTTACTGTAATAATCATCATAACATAGATTATACTATTTACAGCACTCATAAATCCTGATGATAGGCTTTCTGATGCAACAGTAGTAACTGCTGAGGCAATACCGATAGGACCTGACATATCCTTTAGTCCAAACTTACCGGTTAACAATCCACCTAAACTTGCATATATCATCTTACAAGTTGAGATAGTTTGTTTAAATGTTTGAGAAATGACTGAACCAAAAGTCTTTTCAATAGGCTTTACATAAAAGTCAATTGAAACCTGTGGGTCACTGTTATCTTTAGTTGTATAAGTAAAGAACTGTACATTCTTTAGTAGCTTTTCTTCACCGTTTCTCTCAACTAAAATATCAGCAGTGTAACGCTTACGGGTTTCTTTCTCTACAATTTTTTCAACCTTATAATCCTTGATACCACAAGCATCATTTATTTTCTTGTAATAATTTTCGTAAATAGAATAGGCATCTTCTTTACTTTTTGCCTTTACTATTTCGTTAGTTGACTTAGAAAGTAGCTCATTAACTTTACTTACTTGTTCATCACTAAGTTTATTGTTTTTATCTTGAACCAAACTAACTGCCATATTATAAAGATTGTTGCCACAGTCCTCTTTGTAAATCTCTAATGTTGAACCGTCAACAGTTTTAAGTTCAGCAGTAGAAATTGGGTAGTTAAAATCCATACTAGTGGATATTCCGTATCCGTTAATTTCCTTAATCACATCTCCTGACCGCAAACCTGTGCAAGAAGAAAATGATGTTGCAGGAAATGACTGTACTTCAGTTGAAGAATACGCATCCTGTTGTACCACTACAACAAACATCAACACAAAACCAAGAATAATATTCATAACTGCACCGGCAATTACAACTATCATTCTTTTCCAGACCTTTGCATTATTGAATGCTCTAGGTTCAGGTGACTCTTCATCTTCGCCTTCCATAGCACAAAAACCACCAATAGGAAAAATTCTCAGTGAATATTTAGTTTCACCTTTTCCAAAAGAAAAAATCTTTGGACCCATACCAAGTGAAAATTCGTTAACCTTAATTCCACTTTTCTTAGCAGTAATAAAGTGGCCGAATTCATGAATAAAAATAATTAATTCAAATAGTAATACACCAATAAGAATTAATGCAATAGTTGTTAAAACAGAAGTAATTTTAATCTCCTCCAATTACTTGACAGAATCTAATACATACTGTCGTGCAGATTTATCCGCATTTAATACATCTTCTACTCTCTTTATCTCCTGTACTTCCACATTATTTAATGCATCATACACAAGGTCACCAATTTCTAAGAATTTAATTTTGCCATCTCTAAACATCTTGTTGGCAACCTCATTTGCACCATTAGCAATAGCCGGTGCAGTTTTTCCAATTTCAATAGCCTTTTTACAAGCTCTTAAACACTTAAATGTATCATAATCCGGCTTGTAGAAAGACAAATTGGAAATCTCAGTTAAATCAAGTTCTTTAACAGGACTTTCATATCTGTTTGGATATGTAATAGCATACTGAATAGGAATTCTCATATCAGGTAATCCCAACTGTGCTATAACAGAATTATCCACAAATTCAATCATACTATGAATAATTGACTCTCTATGAACTACAACATCAATCTTATCTTGTGGCATATCAAATAGCCAACTTGCCTCAATAATTTCAAGACCTTTGTTCATCATTGATGCTGAGTCAATTGTAATCTTTGCACCCATAGACCAGTTAGGATGATTAAGTGCATCCTTAACTGTAACATCCTTTAGGTCATCAATTTTCTTTCCAAAGAACGGACCACCTGATGCAGTAAGAATTAACTTTTTAAGTTCTTTCTTTTGGTTCATACTTTGTAAACATTGGAAGATAGCTGAATGTTCACTATCTACAGGGTACATATTTACATTATTCTTCTTTAATGCATCCATTACAAGGCTACCACCTGCAACTAAAGTTTCTTTATTTGCTAAAGCAATATCCTTATGTGCATTAATTGCAGCTAAAGTCGGTGTTAAACCAACCATACCAACAACAGAATTTAGAATCATATCTGCTGAAGAAATTGTAGCTGCTTCAATAAGTCCATCAATACCCGAAAGGACTTTTGTATCAGTATCGGCAATTTTTGTTTTAAATTCTTTTGCCTTATCTTCGCAAAAAACAACAGCAAGAGAGGGTTTAAACTCTCTCACCTGTTGTTCTAAAATATCAATATTACTATATGCAGTTATAGCTGATATATTTAAGTTTAGTTTGCGAGATACATCAAGAGCCTGAGTTCCGATTGAACCTGTTGAACCCAAAATTGATATATTCTTAACCATTTTAACCTCTTACATAATAATCACAGTAAATAGTGTTACTACATAAACAAATGGTGCAGTAACAATAACACTATCAAATCTATCCAGCATACCACCATGTCCCGGCATAATGCTACCATAGTCCTTAATGCCAAGAGTTCTCTTAATAATAGAGAATGAAAGGTCACCTAGCATAGATAGTGGTGTATTTACAAGTCCGATAATAATTAATGCCCAATAATTAATGTAATCATAACCGAAAATAAAGTTAAAAATTAGACCGATAATAACGGCACTAAGAATACCGGTCAGAACACCACCGGCTGCACCTTCAATAGTCTTTTTAGGACTAATTTCAGGACAAAGTTTATGCTTACCATATTTAACACCGACAAAATAAGCACCGGCATCAGCAATCCAAGGTACACCCATAATAAGTACTGCATAGAAAGCAGTATAAATATCAAACAATGTTGTTAAGTAAGTCGTTGCACCCATACCTGTTGTGATAAGTACAGTAGTAAAGAATGCATAGGCAATATTCCCTAGTCTGACTTCATGATGGAAGAACACCATCATACAAAGCATTGCAATTAGGTAAATAAAGAATGGCAAGAAATTAAATCTTGTAAATGATACCATTGGCATTGCAAAACCAAAGGCAATACTTAACAAACTGATTCTGTATTCTTTTAATAGTTTCTTGGCTGTTAACACTTCTGACACCATAAGTGCAGTAAGAAGTGAAAGAATAATTGTAGTAAATAGTGGTGAAACAAACTGACTTAATAGCAATACAACTATTACTATTGAAATACCAACACCAGCAGTAATAAGCCTTGTTTTCATATTATCCTCCTAAACCCCACCAAATCGACGGTTTCTCTTGGCATATTCAATTAAGGCGTAATTCATATCATCAAAGTTAAAATCAGGCCACAACTTATCCATAATTACATATTCGGAATATGCAGATTGCCACAATAGGAAGTTGGAAGTTCTATATTCTCCGGATGGTCTAATGATTAAATCAGGATCAGGCTGACCGGCAGTATAGATATTATTTGAAATAGTATCTTCTGTTATGTCATCAACAGAAAGTTCACCATTCTTAACCTTTTCTGCTATAGACTTTGCAGCCATAACCAGTTCATCACGACCACCGTAGTTCATAGCTAGGTTAAGAACCATACCATCTCTGTCTTTACTACCTTCTTCAGCATCAATCATTAGCTTTTGTAAATCCTCAGAAAAGCCATTAATATCACCAATGAACTTTAGCTTAATAACATCATCTTGGAAATCTCTCAATGCTTCTTCAAGGTACTGTTTAAACAGTTTCATCAAAGCATCAACTTCATCTTGAGGTCTTTTCCAATTCTCTGTTGAAAAGGCATACATAGTAAGGTACTTAATGCCAATATCACTACAATAACGAATTATCTTTCTAAAGTTCTTTGCACCGGCAGAATGTCCGGCACTACGAGGTAAGCCTCTTTTCTTTGCCCATCTGCCGTTTCCATCCATAATAATTCCAACATGTTCAGGTAGAATAATGTTGTCTATTGAATATTCTTGTTTTTTTCTAAATAAAGCCATATTAGATTGCCATAATTTCCTTTTGCTTTTTCTCAGAAATAGCATCTATTTCTTTAGTGAATTTATCAGTAATATCCTGAACTTTCTTTTCACCATTTTTCTGGTCATCTTCTGTAATGTCACCGGACTTCTTAAGAGCCTTAATCTTATCAATAGCTTCTCTTCTTGCATTACGAACCTGTACCTTAGATTCTTCAGCCATTTCCCTGATTTCCTTAACAATTTCTTTTCTTCTGTCCTCTGTTAGAGGTGGGAAGTTAAGTCTTAGAACCTTACCGTCATTCTGAGGGTTAATACCAACATCAGACATCTGAATTGCTCTTTCTAGATCCTTTAGCAAAGAAGTATCCCAAGGCTGAACAACAAGTGTTCTAGCTTCTGCAATTGAAACTGCAGCAACCTGATTTACAGGTGTTGGTGTGCCATAGTAATCAACTGTTACCTTATCAAGAACTGCAGGGTTTGCTCTACCTGCACGAATACCACTGTATTCTTCTTCCAGGTGGTTAACTCTTCTCTGCATTTTATCCTTTGTACCATTAATAACTGTTTGCATTTATATATCCTCCAAATTACTTTTCACAAATTGTACCAATATTTTCACCACATACTGCTCTGAAAATATTGTCAGGTTCGTTGACACTAAATACTAATATAGGCATATCGTTATCCTTACATAGTGAAGCAGCTGTGCTATCCATAACAGCTAGGTTATTAGCAAGAACTTCATCATATGTAACCTTATCATACTTCTTAGCATTAGGATTTTTCTTAGGGTCGCTATCATAAACACCATCAACCATAGTAGCTTTCATAATAATGTCAGCATCAATTTCTACTGCACGAAGAGCAGCAGCAGTATCTGTACTAAAGAATGGGTTACCTGTACCACAACCAAAGATTACAACTCTACCCTTTTCAAGGTGACGAACTGCACGGTTACGAATGTATGGTTCAGCAACCTGTGGCATTGAAATTGCAGTCATAACTCTAACATCAACACCTTCTTGTTCAAGTGTGTCCCCAACACCTAAAGCATTGATAGTTGTAGCTAACATACCCATATGGTCTGCTCTTGTTCTATCCATCTTGCCTGAACTTCTGCCACGCCAGAAGTTACCACCACCAACAACAATAGCTACCTGTACACCGGCATCTACACACTTCTTGATTGACTTACAAAAAGTTTCAACTATGTCAAAGTTAATACCTTTCTTTTCATCACCGGCTAGAGATTCACCGGATAATTTAAGAAGAACTCGATTATATTTCTTTTCCATGGAAATTACACTCCTATCCATAATATATATTTTTAGACACTATAATTGTACACTAAACCAAGGAAATTGTAAAGTTAATTATTAATGATTTTTAACAAAAATTATAAACAAAAAAGGCTACCTCGTATGAGATAGCCTTAAATATAAGCAAAAATTAAATTACTTAGTCATTGCTGCAACTTCAGCTGCAAAGTCGTCTTCACGCTTTTCAATGCCTTCGCCCTTTTCAAAACGAACGAATTCAGTAATTTCGATAGAACCACCAAGTTCTTTAGCTGTGTTGTTTGTGTACTGCTGAACAGAAATCTTGTTTTCCTTAACGAAAGCCTGGTCTAGTAGGCAGTTTTCCTTATAGAACTTGCCAATCTTACCCATAACAATCTTATCAGCAATTGCTTCAGGCTTACCTGAGTTAACAACTTCAGCCTTCATAATTTCTTTTTCATGTTCTAGAACTTCTGCAGGAACATCTGATTCCTTTAGATATGGTGTGTTAAGAGCAGCAATCTGCATTGCAACATCCTTACCATATGTTACGAATTCAGGCTTGTCAGCTAGGTCAGTCTTGAAGTTTACAAGAACACCGATAACGCCACCGGCATGAACATAAGCTACACAAGCACCTTCCATTAGCTTAAAACGACGAATCTGAATGTTTTCGCCGATAACAAGAACCTTTTCCTGAAGTAGTTCAGCAACTGTCTTGTCTGTACCTGATGCGTTGCAAGCTAGTAGAGCTTCAACATCAGCAGGATTATTATCAATAACTGTCTGAGCACAAGTATTTACAAATGCCTGGAAATCAGCATTCTTTGCAACGAAGTCAGTTTCAGCATTAACTTCGATTACAACACCCTTCTTGTGATCTTCTGTAGTCATAGCAAAAGCCATACCTTCAGCAGCAACTCTGCTTGCCTTCTTAGCCTGCTTTGCAAGACCCTGTTCTCTTAAAAAGTCAACAGCCTTTTCCATATCGCCGTCTGCTTCAACTAATGCCTTTTTACAGTCCATCATACCGCAGCCAGTCTGTTCTCTTAAAGCCTTAACATCTTTTGCTGTAAATGATGCCATTTATATCATCCTTTCGTGGTAATTATATAATTTAAAATAGAATATTAATTATTCTTCTTCAGCTGCTTCTTCTTCAACAACTTCAGCAGCACCCATCTGACCTTCTCTGCCTTCGATAACAGCGTCAGCCATTGCACCGGCGATTAGCTTAACTGCACGGATAGCGTCATCGTTACCAGGGATAACATAGTCGATTTCGTCTGGGTCACAGTTTGTATCAACAATAGCAACGATAGGAATATTTAGCTTCTTTGCTTCTGCAACTGCGATTCTTTCTTTTCTTGGGTCGATGATAAATAGAGCACCTGGAAGTTCATCCATGTCCTTAATACCACCTAGGAATTTTTCAAGCTTTTCAATTTCAAGGTTTAGCTTGATAACTTCCTTCTTTGGTAGAAGATCAAATGTACCGTCTTCTTCCATGGCACGAAGCTGCTTTAGACGAGCAACTCTTCTTCTGATTGTTGTGAAGTTAGTCATCATACCACCAAGCCATCTAGCATTTACATAGAAAGCACCGGCACGAAGAGCTTCTTCCTTAACAGATTCCTGAGCCTGTTTCTTTGTACCAACGAAAAGAACGCTCTTACCTTCTGTTGAGATTTCCTTTACGAAGTTATAAGCTTCGTCAAGTTTCTTAACGGTTTTCTGTAAATCAATAATATAGATACCGTTTCTTTCTGTGAAGATGTATTCTGCCATTTTAGGGTTCCATCTTCTTGTCTGGTGACCAAAGTGTACACCAGCTTCTAATAGCTGTTTCATTGAAACTACTGCCATTTTTAATTTCCTCCTTAGGTTAAATCCTCCGTGAGTGTTATTGATTTTAATTGCCGAAGTTAAGTTACCACCATGACAATTAGCACCCACGTGCGTAATGCGATTGATATTTTATCATAAATAAAATAAAAAATCAAGTGCTTTTGTAAGAAAAACACTTGATTTTTTATAGTTTTATGTAATTTTAAGTATTGATTATCTGTCAAAGAACCTTACATCTTTATATGTAAGCAAATAATCTTGTGATTCATGCCATTTGCTTTCACATAGTCTAGGATTATAGAAATATAAAATTCTATGCTGAACTGCTGAATGACCTTCTTCTAGAATGTACTTAACTGCTTTTCTTGCTGCATCATTTGGCTTGTACTTAATACTGCCATCATAACCGTAACCTCTTCTTACAGAATCAATAGATTTAAAGTTGCCCATTACATATGTATCTCTAATAGCCTGAGCTACAAGGCAACAACCGTAAAATCCCATTGAACCGGCTTCACCCATTACAAGTCTGCCTGCAATGTCAAGGTCTTTATCAGTCATCTTGATTTTTACACCATCATACTGATAATTAGGGTCAGGATTTTTAATAGCAATTAAGTAACCGGCAGAAAGTTGTCTTTTCTTAGAGCTTTCACTTGGTTCGGAAAGTGTACGCAACTTAGTACCCTTAACATCTTGATTCTTCTTTACATGGTAATAATCAAGAGTTTCGGTTTCGTACTCTCTTGTAGTAGTTGTTGTTTTAATCTGTTCTTCAGAACCTTTTTCTATTGGAGTTCTGTGGTTTTTCTTAACAGCTACTTGGTATTGCTTTGTTGATGACTGAGTAGTTGGCTTAGTTACCTGATGAGTAGTTGAAGAAATTTCAGCTTCACCAAACATATCAAAGGCATTACCATAACCCATACCAACATACTCGTCACTTTCATCACTATTTAAAGAACCTTTTTCGTCCTCATAAGCAATTTCGGTTAGTGCAGTAACCCTTGGATAAAGTATAGCCAGTGGAGTTAAAGTTATAGCAACAACAAGAAAAACAATCAATAATCTTACTTTCATTGATTTACTCATTAAAATTCCTCTTTAGTTTTTAATTTGAAGAAAAAACCTTCACTAATTATTATATTACTTTAGAATATGTATTTCAACGGATTTTTGCACAAGATATTGTGTTAATTAGTGTGCAACATTACCAAATGAATGGCTATTTTTGTCTTCTGCGTTTAAAACCCCCAAACATTTTCTTAGGTGGTGGTGTAGGGATGTTCCAATCTACAAGGATAGTATCCTCTCCTATTAGACCGATTTTTGACCAAGGAATGATAAAATCTTGCTTTCTGCCTAACAAACCAAAGCACCTAAATCCTCCATAAATTATAAGTGAACAAAGTGTAGCATTACAAGTATCAATCTCTAGGTCATCAACATAACCGATTCTACAACCATTTGAACGATTAATCACCTCCTTATGACGAAGTTCATAAAAACTACAATTCATAGTAACCTCCGTTGACTTTTTAATTTGCCTTTGTTATTATTAATATGTATATAAATTTATTAATATAACCCGGAGGTTAATATGGATTATAAATTATTTTGTGATTCAACTTGTGATTTAACTGATGAAATTGCTAAGAAACAAAATATTGAAATTATCCCTATGCAATTTTCTGTTGATAACAAAAACTACTCTCATTATCTTGATGAAAGAGAAATGACATTAAGCAACTTTTATGCTGCACTTAAAAATGGTGCTAATGTAACAACTGCTCAAGTTCAATACGATACATTTGCAAATAGCTTTGAACCGTTCTTAAAGGAAGGTAAGGATATTATTTATATTTGCTTTACTTCCGGTATGAGTGGCACATATAACACTTGCAAAATTGCAGTTGAAGAATTGAAGGAAAAGTATCCTGAAAGAAAGATTTGTGTAATTGACTCACTTTCAGCTTCTGTTGGTGAAGGCTATCTTGCTTATCTTGCCGGTGTTAAGATGAATGAGGGTGCATCATTTAAAGAACTATGTGACTATATTGAAAATACAAAGATGAAAATTTGTCACTGGTTTGTTGTTGACGATTTAGACCAGCTTAAAAAAGGTGGCAGAATTGGTGCTTTATCAGCAGCTTTCGGTAAGGCATTACAGATTAAGCCTCTTATCTCTGTTGACAATGACGGTAAGCTAATTGCAGTTGCTAAAATCAGAGGTAATATGAAAACATATTCAACTCTAATTGACAGAGCTAACAGAGATGGTGTAAACCTAAAGGAACAAACAGTTTTTATTGCACATGCCGAATGTCCTGAAAAAGCTGAAAAGCTAAAAGAAATGGTTGCTCCACTGGTTAAGGAAGTTAAAATTGTTAAAGTCGGACCAATCATCGGTTCTCATGTTGGTCAAGGTATGTTTGCCCTTACATTCCAAGGTGAAAGAAACTTATCATAATTTTAAATTAATTTTTACAGAAAGAAATCCGTACTCAAATGAGTACGGATTTTTTATCTTTTGTTATGATTTGAAGATTGCAACAGGCACATTAAAAATATTCCTATTAATGCTCCTACAAATAATCCTATAATAAAACCTAAAAGCATATTATTGTTCACCTACCCTTTGACAATTTTATATTAAGGATTATGAGATAATACTTTAGGGTGAGATAATGACTATTTATATTGACACATTAATTTTTTCTAACATTATTATTGATTACCTCTTACTAAGTATTACTACAAAAATTTTGAAAATTAATTACAAATTATACAGAATAATTCTTGGTTCACTATTCGGTGGAATTTCTTCTTTAACTATATTATTACCTTGGGGTAATTTCTTATTCAATTTTGTCGTAAAGCTAACAATAATTTCAATAACAATTCTTATTTCATTTGGTTACATAAATAAAATTACATTTGGTAAAAGAACTTTTGTACTTTTCTTAATTACAAGCTTATTTAGTGGGCTAATACTTTTTATGTTATCAATTATTAAAAGTGATTTTATTATGATGAAAAACAATATAGTTTACTTCAATATCTCCCCTATATTGTTAATTATTTTTACTACTATATCATACTTTATACTTAGTATAATTGAGAAAATTAGGATTGACAGAAAAGATTTAATACACAAAATAACTTTTATTTTCAATGATAATAAATATAGTTTTCTCTCAAAATATGATACTTGTTGCAACATAAAAGAACCATTTAGTGGGAATGAAGCAATATTAGTTGAAAAAGAATTGATAAATACAATAATTGTTCCTGAAGGTAAAATTAGAATTATTCCTTTTAATTCACTTGGAGGTGAAGGATTGATAGAAGGATTTTTGCCTGATGAACTTTACATAGACAATATTAAAATCGAAAAACAAGTTTATATTGGCATTACAAACAACATATTTAAAAATGAAGTGAAGTCTATATTTAACTATAAAAATATATGTGAGTGATTTTATGATTAGACAATTAGTAAATAAAGTAAAGTTAATACTTTGCAAGAATGATGTTTTTTACATTAACAGTAATGAGTCCTTGCCACCACCTTTAACCAAAGAAGAAGAACAAAATCTGTATAATGAAATTTCTCAAGGAAAAGAAAGCAGTAAAAACAAACTTATTGTTCATAACCTAAGGCTAGTGGTTTATATAGCAAAAAAGTTTGAAAATTCCGGTGTACCCATTGATGACTTAATTTCTATCGGTACAATCGGACTTATTAAGGCAGTAAACACATTTTCTCCTGAAAGAAGTATCAAATTAGCTACATATGCAAGTAGATGTATTGAAAATGAAATACTTATGTATCTTAGAAAAACTTCTAATATGAAAAATGAAGTCTCTATTGAAGAACCTCTCAACACCGATTGGGACGGTAATGAACTTTTACTATGTGATATTCTTGGTAGTGAAGCTGACATTGTAAACAAAGATATTGAACAGGAACTTGAGAAAAAGTTACTGCTACAGGCAGTTGACAAACTAAATTCCAGAGAAAAATTGATTATGGAAATGAGGTTTGGATTAAACAGTAAGAAAGAATTTACTCAAAAGCAGGTTGCTGATGAGTTGGGAATATCACAATCTTACATTTCCAGACTTGAGAAAAAAATAATTAAAAGACTTAGAAACGATTTAAAAAAAGTAGTATAAAAAAGAAACACGGTATTGGTATTTCCCTTAGTTTGACTGATTAGAAATACATACCGTGTTTTCTATTATTTATCTGTCCATCTGTGAAGAAACATCTTCGATACCGTCTTCAACATCATCTGCTGCATCTTTTACTGCATCTCCGGCATCTTGAACAACATTACCTGCCTCACCAATTACACCGTCATTATCATTGTTACCGTTTTTATTATTTGTTGAGTTTTCTGTACTTGAAGTCATTTCTGTTGTGGAAGTGGAAGTTTCCGTTGTAGATTCAGTTGTGGATGTAGTAGTTGAGTCAACTTTGCCCTTATCCTTGTTACCACAACCTACAAGAGAAAATGCCAGAATAATTGCCATAAACACAGGTATAATAATTTTTTTCATTTTATCACCTCATAAAAAATTACCGTACCACAAGGTACGGTAATAGTGTGCAACAAAATAATTAAATTATTAGTTTTATGGATAAATAGTTTCAATAATTTTCTTAGCATCATTTACCCATTTAAAGATAGTGATACCACCATCTTCTCTGTATTCAACACAAAGTCCTGATTCTTTGCCGTTTTTGAAGTTTGCAATATATGATAATTTACCATATTTATCAAATCTTGCACCTACACCCTCAGGCTTATTGTTACTCCAAGTACCGGCATGGAATGAACCATCAGATGAACGAACACCTACACCAAAGCCATTACGCTTATTGTCTTTCCATTCACCTGTATAACAAAGACCACCATTCTTATAATAGAATGAACCAAAACCATTTCGCTTATTGTTTTTGTAGTTACCTTCATAAGCAGTTTTGCCATTTGACATTTCAGTTCTACCATAACCATCACGCATACAGTCATCATTAATATCACCGTAGTAACAATACTTTTCATTACCACTATTAATAATTAGATCGGCATTTTTGTCAAATCTTTCTGCTTGTGGTGTTTCGTTAACACTTGTAACTACCTTTGGTGGTTCATTTTCTTTACTGCTATTCATCATTGCATTTAGAACTTCACGCAAGATTTCTTCATTAGTAAAGTTTGGTGCAACCTTAGTATCATCATCAATAGAATTATCTTCCACTGTTTCTTGTTGTTCTGTTGGCTTTTCTTCTACTTGATTTTCTTCAACAGCAGTATTTTCGGTTTCTTCTGCTACATCAGTTTCATCGGTAATATCTTCTGTCTTTTCATCATTAGTATCGGTAGAATTTTCTTCAATATCACTTGATTCATCAGTATTTTCGGAAGTTTCAACTTCTTCTTTTTCTTCATCAACTACTGTCTCATTAATTTCAATGTTGCCTTCAATATTTTCCTCGATAGTTGTAGTTTCTTCCGGTTCAACTGTGTTTTCTGAAGTATCATCATATTCAGTTGAAATAGATTCTACTTCAACTGTATCTTCATTATCTAAAGCAATATTTTCTAAATCTAATGATGAAGAATCTTCAACATCATCAAATACAGATGGGTTGTCTTCTTCATTAAAATCAAAATACTCAGACTTAGAAATATCAAAGGTTTGGTTCATATTTTTCTTTAGATTAAAGTCATTGTCTTTAAAATTAAATCCTGTTTCTCTGTCTTCAGGAGTGTTGTAAACCTTTGGAGCATTTCTATCAGCTATAATAGTTTTTGCTCTTTCTACTTCTCTTTTAACACTTCTGATTTCTTCATCAGTACCAAAATACACAACACCTCTATTTGTTAGGGCTGTAACCGTAATATAAGGATTGCGTTCTGCTAAAATTTCAAGTACTTCATCATCTTCATTAATTTCAAGAAGATGTAAGTCTGCATTAAGGGACTGACCTCTATAATAAAGCACAGGTTCATCACCATTTGTACCACAAGAAACAACAACTGTTTCATTATCTAGAGCAAAAGTAACTGTCTTGATAATATGGTCATTAGAAAATTCAATAGAACTAACCTGCTTACCTTCATCGTTATAAGTTCTTATTTCATAAGAATTGATAGAAACAATAACAGATTCTTCAATGGTCTTTTTGTTCTTCTGAACAACCCACTTCATAGGTTTATTCTTTTCAAGATTGTATGTATATTTAATTGTAAAATCATTGAAATTCTGAACAATTTTGTCGGATTGTCTCTTGTTATGCTCAAAAAAGTTCTTTCTAATCTTTGATAGAATATCATCCTTAACACTATAAGGAATGAAAGAATTAAAAGACATTCCGTAAATTATCAAATTTTCTTCATAAAATGTGGACATAAACTTTGCTCCTTAAAGTAAAGGCACAGTTAATAACTGTGCCTTCATTTAGTAATAATCGGATTACATTGAAATTGTCTTTGCAATTTCATATAGGTGAGTATCAAATACTCTTTCCATATTAAGTGCTTCTGTAATATCGTAGTCAACAATCTTGCCGTCCTTAAGTGCAACAACTCTCTTTGACTTACCTTCTGCAAGAAGTTCAACTGCTTTGTAACCCATTTCTGAAGCAACAACTCTGTCACGAAGTGTTGGAGAACCACCACGCTGAACATGACCAAGAATTGTAGCACGAGATTCAATGCCTGTTCTTCTTTCGATATACTTAGCTAGGTCAACAGAACCACCAACACCTTCAGCAACAACAACGATAAAGTGTTGTTTGCCGTTCTTTCTTGTTTCAAGAATTCTTGAGATAACATCCTGTTCAATGTTGTATGGAACTTCAGGAACTAGAATAGCAGTAGCACCACAACTAATACCTGTCTGAAGTGCAATATCACCACATCTTCTACCCATAACTTCAACAACAGAACATCTATCATGTGACTGTGAAGTATCACGGATTTTATCAACCATTTCCATTGCTGTGTTCATAGCAGTATCGAAACCTACTGTATAGTCAGAACAAGCAATATCATTATCTATAGTACCTGGGATACCAATACAAGGAACACCAGCATCTGAAAGAGCTCTAGCACCCATAAATGAACCATCACCACCGATAACAACAACACCTTTAACGCCCATATCCATACAGTTTTGAGCAGCATGTTGGATACCTTCAGGAGTCTGGAACTCTTTACTTCTAGCAGTATAAAGAATTGTACCACCTAAGCTAATAATATTTGTAACAGAACGAAGATCCATTTCTACAAAATCTTTCTTTAGAAGTCCACGGTAACCTCTCTTGATACCAAGAACATTAAAGCCTTTGTTGATACCTGAACGAACAACTGCTCTTACGGCAGCATTCATACCTGGTGCGTCGCCACCACTAGTTAGCACTGCGATTGCATCTTTTGCCATTGTTAATTCCCCCTGGATATTATTTACTTTATCATTATAATACATAAGTACGGTAATAATCAAGTATAATTTTCTGTTTTTACTTAATTACAACATTTTCTTTACCTAATATGTAGTATAATTCATCAATTAGCACATCATTTACATCAGCCCACAAGGCACGAGGGGCTTTGTACTGTTTGTTTTCATCGGTAACATAAAAGATAACCATTGTACTTCCAGAGAAAATTTCAAGAATATTTTTTACTTTCTTAAATTTTTTACTATTTCTACTAGTAATCCTTAAGTACAGTTTATCAGGTTTTACTATTCTTTTGTTGTCGATTCTTGTTATTGGAGATAACTTTTTTTCTCTTCTACTTGGTAATTCTGTTGGAATGTTATCTTTTGGTGGTGCAGGTCTGATTTGATTGACAATCACCTTAGGGTCTTCATTTTCCCTTTTATTGACAGTACCAATCATTTCAACAATATTACTTTCAAAAATATAGTTACCATAGTCAGCTAAAGTTTTTGGGAAGATAATTGCCTCCATCATACCGTATTTATCTTCTACATTAAGGAAAGACATCATTTGGTTTGACTTTGTAATTTTGTTCTTTACCTTATCAATAATCACAAATAGTTTAATCTGCTGACCGTCTCTGTAACGCATATTATCTTTATTGATTACATCACCTACCCTATCAGCTCGGATAAGTTTTGCATAATTATCATATTGTGATAAAGGATGACCACTAAGGTACATACCTGCAATTTCTTTTTCCATTGCTAATAGTTCAGAAAATGGAAATTCAGAAACATCAGGCATATTAACCGTTTTTGTATTTTCTTCTTTACTGTCACCCATATCAAAGAAAGAAAGCTGACCTTCTACATTTTTTCTATGGTCATATTCTAAATTTTCAAGAATATTTTTATAAACAGAAAGCATTTGCTTTCTGTTTGCCCCTAAGTTATCTAAAGCACCTGACTTAATCAGACTTTCGATACCTCTGCTATTCATATTCTTGCCATATAGTCTTTTGCAAAAATCATAAAATGAAGTGAATTTTCCATTCTTTCTTTCTTCAATTATTTCATCAATAAAGTTTCTGCCTAAATTCTTTATTGCTAAAAGTCCAAAACGGATATTATTGTCAACAGGTGTAAATCCACTATATGAATAATTTACACTTGGTGGTAATACTTTGATACCGATATGCTCACATTCTTCAATATATACAGAAAGTTTGTTTTGGTTATCAAGTACACTGGTTAATAATGATGCCATATAGTACTTTGGATAATAACACTTTAGATATGCAGTTTGGTAAGAAACTGTTGCATAAGAAGCTGCGTGAGATTTGTTGAAAGCATAGGAAGCAAAACTTTCCATTTCATTATAAATAGAATTTGCAGTTGCTTTATCTACACCTCGTCTAATACAACCCTCTACTTCAACTTCACCTTTTTCATTTACAAGACCGTTAATGAAAATTTCTCTTTCCTTTTCCATAACATCATGCTTTTTCTTACTCATGGCTCTTCTTACAATATCAGCTCTACCTAGTGAGTAACCTGCAAGTTTACGGAAAATCTGCATTACTTGTTCTTGATAAACAATACAACCGTAAGTAACTTTTAAAATATCTTCAAGTAATGGGTGTTTATATTTAATTTTGCTTGGATTATGGCGATTTTCAATATATGTTGGAATACTGTCCATTGGTCCGGGACGATACAAAGAAATAACTGCAATTAAGTCTTCAAGGCTATTAGGTTTTAGCTGAGTTAGAACTCTTTTCATACCTGCACTTTCAAACTGGAACACACCTTCCGACTGACCTTTTGACATCATATCAAAAACGCCTTTGTCATCTAAAGGTATATTTTCTATTGAAAAATCTTTATTTTCCCTATGAATCATTTTAACTGCATCATCAATAACAGTTAAGTTACGAAGTCCTAGGAAATCCATTTTTAGAAGTCCAAGTTCTTCTAAGGTTGTCATGGTAAACTGAGTTACTACATTATCGTCATTCTTTGAAAGTGGTACATAGTCGGATACAGGGTCTTTGGTAATTACAACACCGGCAGCATGCATTGTTGCATGGCGAGGCATACCTTCAATTTGTTTACTCATATCAATCAGTTCTTTAATTTGAGTATCTGTATCATACATTTTCTTTAAATCAGGGTTTTGCTGAAGTGCTTTATCAAGTGTCATACCGATTTCGAATGGTATCAACTTAGCCACTTGGTCACATACTGCATATGAAACACCTGTTGCTCTGCCTACATCACGAACAACACCTCTTGCTTGCATTGTACCAAATGCAATAATTTGGGCTACTTTATCCTTACCGTACTTATCAATAACATACTGAATAACCTCAGGTCGTCTTTTATTGCAAAAGTCAATATCAAAGTCAGGCATTGACACTCTTTCAGGGTTTAAAAATCTTTCAAAAAGTAAATCGTACTTTATAGGGTCAATACCTGTAATACCGATACAATAGGCACAAAGTGAACCTGCACCTGAACCTCTGCCCGGACCTACAGGAATACCACTACCCTTTGCAAACTGTACAAAGTCATTAACGATTAGGTAGTAATCAACAAAACCCATTGACTTAATAACACCTAGTTCATACTCAAGTCTATCTACAATAGATTTATCGGGATTACTGCCATAATGCTTGTACAAACCCTCATAACAATTTCGCTTAAAATATTCGTAATGGTCCTCATTATTTGGCACATCAAAATTAGGAAGTTTCCTTACACCAAACTCAAATTCTACATTACATCTATCTGCAATTTTCTGTGTATTTTCATAAGCAGAAGAAAGGTCAGGAAAAAGACTTTTCATTTCTTCTTCTGTTTTTAAATAGAATTCCTCAGTTTGAAATTCCATTTTGTCTTCATCATAGATAGTATGGTTAGTTTGAATACAAAGTAGCACTTCATGCATTTTGCTTTCTGACTTTTCAATATAATGACAGTCATTTGTAACTACCATAGGAATAGTCAGTTCACTTGAAATTTGCTTAATTTTATCTGCTACTAAAATTTCTTCTTTTATATTATGGTTTTGAAGTTCAAGAAAATAATTATCTTTACCAAACAAATCCTGATAATACTTTGCTACTTCTTTTGCACCCTTATAATCATTAGCCAAAATTCTCTGTGGCACTTCACCGGCTAAACAAGCAGAAAGACAAATTAAGCCCTCATGATACTTTTCAAGTAATTCTCTGTCAATTCTTGGTTTCTTATAAAAGCCCTCAGTAAAACCGGCTGAAACTAATTTGATTAAGTTCTGATAGCCTTTATTATTCTCGCAAAGTAAAATCAAGTGGTAATAATCTCTGTCTTGTTGAAACCTTGAATTAGGTGCAACATAAACTTCACAACCAATAATAGGCTTAATACCGTTCTTTTTACATGCTCTATAAAAGTCAATTACACCATACATTACACCATGGTCAGTAATTGCCAAAGCATTCATATTTTTTTCTTTACACGCAGAAGCGAGCCTATCAATACGACAGGCTCCATCTAATAAACTATATTCACTATGTAAATGTAAATGAACAAAAGCCATTTTACTCACCTATAACTTTGGAAATAATCTTGCCATCTGTTACATTAATAGCAAGTGTATCTCCATTTTTAACATCCTTAACTGAAATGACGGTTTTATCATTATTTGAAACAACAGAATAACCTCTTTTTAGAATTGATACCGGATTTAGTGACTCTAGTTTTGTTGCCAGAAGTTCAATTTTGTTAGCAGTATTCTGGAATATTCTGTTACTGTTATTCTCATACTTTTGACTTAGAAAATCTAAGTCATTATATAATTTTGCAATTTTATCATCCGGTGAAAGTGACAATAACTTTGTTGTCATTTCTGAAATAATATTCTTATTTTCAATTAACTTTTTATCCATTAATGATGATAAATATTGCCTTTGAGCATCTAGATTTTGCAAAATTTCGTTTCTATCAGGCACTGCAAGTTCTGCACCTGCTGATGGAGTTGGTGCTCTTAAATCAGACACAAAGTCGCAAATTGTAAAGTCGGTTTCGTGACCTACTGCTGAAATTACAGGAATGTGGCTATTATAGATTGCATAGGCTAAATTCTCGTCATTAAATGCCCATAAATCTTCAATGGAACCACCACCTCTACCGATGATGATTGTATCACACAAATCATATTCATTTAACTTATTAACTGCATCAATAAGTTGAGGAACAGCATTATCACCTTGAACAAGAACAGGACATAGAACAATATTAACTGAAGGAAATCTTCTGGTTAAAATATTCTTAATATCTTGTACTGCTGCACCTGTTGGGCTGGTAATTACACCAATAGTCTTTGGACAATATGGAATAGGTTTCTTATGGCTTTCATCAAAAAGACCTTTTGACTGCAACTTTTCTTTCAGTTGTTCATAGGCTTGATATAAAGCACCTATACCATCAGGTTGCATATCTTCAATATAATACTGATACTGACCAGTAGCCTCATACAAAGTAACTCTACCTCGGCAAATTACTTTCATACCCTCCATAGGTTTAAACTTTAGGTTACGGGCATTTCCGGCAAACATAACTGCACGAATAACAGACTTGTTATCCTTTAGAGAAAGGTAAATATGACCACTTCTATAATGGTCAGTTAGGTTAGAAATCTCACCACACAAAAAGACATAATTAAGCCTTGGGTCACTATCCAATATTGACTTAACATAAAAATTCAGTTGTGAAACAGTTAAAATTTTAGGTTCAACCGGTAGCATCTTTCCATCCTCTATATGCAAGGCATGAAATACCAACTGCATTATCTGTTGAATATTCAGGCTTTGCAAAAACACAATCTAATCTTTTTTCCATACTTTCTCTAATTATGCTATTGCTCATAACACCACCTGCAAAAACCAGAGGCAAATCTCCGTACTTATCTTTTAAAGCAATAGCCATTTTATAGATAGTTTCTTCAATATACTTTAAGCAATAAAAAGCAATTTCTTCTTTAGGTACATTATTTTCTATCATTTTTTTACATTGATTTTCAACACCACTGATACAACAATTTGTACCTTTTAGTGTTGGTTTAGGTTTTACTTTACCTTTAAAATTAAGTGCAAATTTTTCAAGTTCTTTACCACAAGGAAAAGTACAACCTAGAAGTAAACCAATTCTGTCAACTGCTTGACCTGCATTTAAGTCAAGTGTATTGGCTACTAAATCAATATTAAAATCTTCATCAACAAGCAAAGCCTCAGTTGTACCACCACTAACATGAAAAGAAATAAACTTCTTACCTATTAAGTCAAGTCTATTAGCTGAATAAAGTACTGAAACAATATGGCCATGTTGATGGGTAAATTCATACAAAGGTATATTTAGTAAAGCTGAAAGTGACCTTGCTAAACCTAACCCTACAGTAAAGCAAGGCATATAACTGCCCTCTACAGGTCTAGGCTTTGCTGATACACCTACTGCTGTAATAGGCTTGTCAATATACTTCTTAATTTCTTCTACAAGGTCAGGAAGTTGCTGAGTATGGTGAAAAACTGCATCACTTTGACGAATACCTTTCTCACCAGCTTTAACAGGTAACAGCTTTCTTGCACTATAGTCCTTGTGGTTGTCACTATCATACAAAGCAACTGATGTTGTATAGTTACTTGTATCTATTCCAAGAAACAAAGGCATTATAAATCCCTTGCAATAGCACCCAGTACGCCATTGACAAATTTATATTCATCTTCACCTGAGAACTTCTTACTTAGTTCTACTGCCTCATTGATAGTTACATTTGCCGGAATATCATCAAGGTATTTTAGTTCATAAACTGCTAGACGCATAACACCAAGAGAAACTTTATTAAGTCTTTCGATTTTCCATTTGCCTGTTAAATGTGAAGAAATAATTTCATCAATTTCTTCTACATGCTGAGTTACACCATCAGCACATTTTAGGGCAAAATCTGAATAAGTATCATCTCTTGATTCTTCAGCACATTCTGAAATTTCTTCTATTGAACTATTTGTAAATAGCTTTTCAAAACAAATTAAAAAAGCCTGTTCTCTTTCTTCACGGCGTGTAATATTGTTATCACTCATAATTACTATCTCCTCAAAAATATTAATGTGATTATATCATATTTTTAAGGTAATGTAAATATAGCTAAATCTCAGTTATAGTGATATTTTCAAAATTTATGCCTGTTTGACCATATACAACATCCTTGATAATCATAGGACTTGACTTTTTCATATCTTCTTTCGGTACTACAACAGAACAACCTTTTTCTGTGATACAACATAAACAATCAGTAAAGCCTTTTGCTTTTAATAGGTTTTCAATATTGGTTTGGTATGTAATATACTTTTCGATTTTTTCTGCTTGAGCCTTTGCACTTTCCTTTGAGTCAGTTGATGAGTCGGATTTTCCCAGCACTTCCTTTGCAATATCCACAACCTTATCTTGGGACTGTTCTCTCTTGGTTCTGGCATCTGCAAAGTAATTTGATTGTTTTGAAGATAATTTTGTTTTTGACGGTGAAGTTACTGTTGTATCATTATTAACATATTCAGCAGCACCCAGTTCTTTTGTTGAAGAAGTCAGTAGAGTATTATCTCCACCAAACTGCCAATTTAGATATACTGCTGCACCTAAGGCAATTACTAAGGCAGCTACTATTAAATTTCTTTTTTTCATTTTCATAACTATTTCTCCTTTAGCTTAGTTATACAAACTTTATCTGATGAAATATTTAAAGTTTTTGTAACTGATTCCAATACAGTTTCTTTTATTTCAGGATTATTTGCACCTGTACAAATAACAAGTACACCTCTAACTGCAGGTTCAATTTCTTTTACTTTGGTATCATCGGTATAAATTTGTTCTGCTGAGTTTTCCATTGTTATCATCACCTTCGCATTTCCTACACCTTCTATTGACTCAACCATATCTTTTATTCTTGTTTCTTGGGTAGATTGATAATCACTTATTGAACGAGGACTAATAGTATCATTACTACTTTTACCTGAAAAAAATGTAGAACAAAATATTAATGCAATTCCTATTATTCCAATAATATAAATCACTCTTATTAAATTTTTATCTTGCTTAAGCTTTTGTAACTTTTCTTTCATTTACTGCTCCAAAATTATCTGTGGTGTAACACTGAAATTTTCTTTAATAAGGTTAGTTATTTTGCTACTTGTTAACTGATTATCATTAGTAATATATATGCTGATTAACTCAATAATTATGCCATTATTTTGGTCTGTTTTTAGAGTTACTACTGCATTATTTATATTGATGTTATTCTGCTCTAGGATTGACTTAACAGATTTTTCTAGGTTGGTTTTTGTTGTAGAAAGGACTTTTTCGTTATATTCTTCCGATATTTTCGTTTCATTTGGCATATTAATATTTATTTTATTATTTTCCGTAAATAAAGACTTTATGGGCATTATCATAGTAATTACAAGTACAGTAGAAATTATAAGGTTAAGTGTTTTTCTTGTAACACCCTCAGGCACTAAAAATTTAACTAAAATACAAGCAACTGTACATATACATAACATTACTGCTGTATTTCTGATTAAGTTCATGTACCATTCCCCATTGTTAAAATTATTGCAGTACTGATTACATAAATAGCCATTACACATAAGATAATTACAAGTAAAGTAGTAAGTACTGTACTGCAAGATTTTATAATTGATATTGGTCCTTTGATACCTAACATATTACCTATGCCACCGGTTATATTTAGTGAGATTATCCACAATAAACAATGAATTATAATAGGTAAAAATACAATCATTACACTAATAATTACAAAGACACCTAGTCCGGTTTTCAGTAAGCACATACTACCTTGAATTGTTTTATATGCTTCTGATAAAGCTGAACCTACTATTGGAATAAATGATGATAATGTAAACCTTACTGCTCTGGTGGAAATTGAATCTGCTGATGTGGTAATTAAAGTTTTAAAGGTTAGTAAACCTGAGAAAACTGTCATTGCAAAGCCGATTATCCACTTTATAATTTTGGATATTTCGTTTATAATACCTTGCATATTAAGGTCAGAAGAAATTGCAGAAGTAACAGAAAGTCCCAAAAATACACTTAATAAAGGTGAAACAATATTCTTTGCAATATAAGTAACACCTTCACCTACCATAACAACCAATGAATAATATGATGCACCTGTAATACTTTGTCCATTTGTAATTAGTATTACTGCCATAATGGGTATATACAGTAGCATAAAGCTACCGGCATTGTTAATTGACTCTATTGCTCTATTTATAACAGAAATTACAGGTGATGAGATTGAAAGGGTAACTACTAATACAAATACTGTATCTGTAATGCACTTTAGTTCTTTATTCTTTAGACCATCCCTAAAATTATCAAATACTGAATAAATAAGAAGTAAAGAAAGAATTAGTGCTGATGAAGAAAACGGTGTTACTCCCTCATCATTTACAATATCAAAAATTTTGTGAAATACATTTGAAAAAGACATATTGATTATACTGTTGTAGTCCTTTTCATCTACTCCAAAATCTTTTAGAATTTCTTTACTTTTATTATCAAGGCTATCGGTAAGTGCACCACCACCGATTTCTTCCAAAGCATCTGAATATGTACTTGCATAACATTTTGTTGTAAGTGAAAGTGGTATTAAAAGTATTATAAGAATTACAACTATCTTTTTCATTGTACACCTGCTAAAGATAGTGAGATTTTCAGTACTTCTTTAAATAAGGGAATTGCCATTACAAGAGTGATTACTTTACCTGCAAAAGAAATTTGTGAGGACAATGAATTACAACCACTTTCCTTGCACATATCACAACAAAATTCTGTTAAGAAACATATGCCTGTACACTTTAGAAGAATTGTTACATACTCAGTATTTATATTTACGCTTTTGAATAGAAGATTTATGTAATCTACTACATCAACAATATAGTCAAGAATATAAAGTAAAACGATAATTGAAGTTGTTATTATGATTATTAAGGATATTGATGGGTGGGTATTTTTCAAGGCAATAGAAAGTACAAATGCAACAACTGCTACCGAACAAACTAATAATATTTCGCTCATAAACCAAACACCGATTTTATTGTGTCAAATAATGTACTGATTTGTGAAATTATCATCATTAGTGCTACTATTAGACCCATTATAGTAGTTAATAAGGCTTGTTCTTCTCTACCACTACGAATTAGCAATTGATTTAGCACTGCAACAATAATTCCTATTGCTGCAATTTTGAATATCATATCTACTTCCATAAAATCACCTTAAATAAATAACACTACAAATGCCAGTCCCGAAAACAGACCTAACATTCTGTAGAGTTTTCCTTTATTTTTTATGTCTTCTTTTGAGAGTTTATATTGTTCTGAAAAAAGTTCTTGATACATTTTTATATGGGATAATTCACCGTCAATATCTGTTGTTCCTAAAACTTTGAAAAATGATGATAAAAGTTCTCTATCTTTATTATTAAAATTGAGATTTTCTATTATTTTTTCATAGTGGTTATTTTCTGCATTTTTCAGTGGTGCAAGTTCATCATCGGCTAAGTTGAAAACAATTTCTTCTATATCATCTTTTCTAAATGTTATTGTTGCTTGTAATCTATTTAGGAACAGAAGTATTGTGGAAAGGTATTTTCTTCTTCTTTGTAATTTATAGGACATATAAAAGCCTATTGAAGTAAAGAAAGTGAATGCAAAAAACAAACCTATATATTTTAAAATCAATTTATTTACCAATTTCTTTCATACTGATTATTGAGTCAACTGTACAAGGAGTACCTATATTTTTCAGCATTACAACTGAAGAAAAGCCGTTAAGTTCTTGGAGTTTCTTAAAAATCACTTTGTTCTTTAGTTCAAACGGTGATGATGAATGAATGGTAGCTATGAAATTAACACCGGAATTAAGTCCATAAGAAATAGCTTTTACTTCTTCTTCGGTGACTATTTCATCACAAACCACATAGTCAGGTGCCATATTTCTTACAGAATGTTCAATTGCATCTGTCTTTTTGTACATAGAATACACATCACAGTTACCTAAATCTTTGGTTAACTCACCTCTATAGGTTGAAGAAATTTCATTACGACTATCAATAACACAAACTTTCTTACCATAATTTAGAGAAAGTTCTCTTGCTAAATCTCTAATTAAAGTTGTTTTACCTGAACAAGGTTTGCCACAAATTAAAATACTGCCAAAATTATTATTAAGTTGCTCAAGTAAATTTCTACTGCAACCTATATACTCTCTTGCAATTCTAACATTTAAGGAAGTAATATCCTTTACATTAACTAAGTCACCTTTAGAATAGACACCTGTACCGGAAATACCCATTCTATGACCACCATTAATAGTGATGAAACCATTTGAAATTTCTTGCTGACGGTTATACACAGAATATGTACAAGCTTTTGTAAAAGTTTCTGTAATTTCAATTTTAGATACTTTAATGTAGTTTAGGTTGTTAAACAAATCAGCAGTAAAGGACTTGTCCGTTAAATAGTAAGTTACACTTTCACAAGTTAAGGCAACAGGTCTGTTAGTTCGTAAACGAATTTCCTGAATATTTTCCTTGATTTCACTAGGTAGTTTACTGATTGAATGTACAATTCTTTCCGGTAAAATCTTGAAAATATCCTTTAACACATCATAAGTTTTGTCCATAAATTTCATTCCTTTCTGTAAATCATATGTTTATGGGCAAAAAAATATGACTACTAACTGATAAACAATTAGTAGTCATAAAAAATTATTAAATTAACTTTCCAGCATATTTAGAAGTTGTTCTTCTGTAATAATAGTAACACCTAGGTTTTGGGCTTTTGTTAGTTTACTACCTGCCTCTTCACCTGCTACTACATAGCTGGTTTTTTTACTTACAGATGATGAAGTTTTACCACCGGCATTCTCTATCATCTTTGAAGCCTCACTTCTTTTTAAGGTTGGAAGTGTACCTGTTAGAACAAATGTAAGCCCGGTGAATTTGCCTTCTTCTGACTTTTTCTCTACAGGTGGCATCTTTACACCACATTCTTTTAGTTCTTTAATTAGGTTGATACTTTCTTCATGGCTAAAATATTCTACAATACTTTCAGCCATAACAGTTCCAAAACCATCAATGTTGGTGTAATCTTCAACTTTACTGTTCATTATATTCTCAATAGTTAAAAGGTTATCACAAAGTAATTTTGCAGCCTTTTGACCTATATGACGAATACCTAAAGCAAAAATAAGTCTGTATAGTTCTTGCTCTTTTGACTTTTCAATAGAGTCAATTAAGTTTAGAGCTGACTTTTCAGCCTTTCTTTCAAGTCCTAATACATCCATAGGAGTAAGTTTATACAAATCTACCGGTGACTTAACCAAAGAAGAATTTACAAGTTGCTCAAGTACTGCCGGACCTAAGCCCTCAATATCCATTGCATCTCTACTTACAAAGTGGATTAAGTGTCTTAGTAACTGTGCCGGACATTCAGTATTTGTACAACGAATTGCTGCCTCTTCACCATCTCTAGTAACTTTACTGCCACAAGACGGACATACTGTTGGGAATACATATGGCACAGTATTTTCTCCATGAGATTTTAGAGAAACAACTTCCGGAATAATCTCACCGGCTTTACGGATAATTACAGTATCACCAATACGAATATCCTTTTCTTTGATAAAATCTTCATTATGGAGAACTGCACGGCTAACAGTAGTACCGGAAATAAATACCGGTTCAAAAATGCCTACCGGTGTTAATGCACCTGTTCTGCCAACATTAATTTCAATATCAAGAAGTTTAGTTTCTTTTTCTTCAGGTGGGTATTTATATGCTTCTGCCCATTTAGGAAATTTAGCAGTTGCACCTAATAATTCTCTCTGAGAAAAATCATCCACTTTAACTACTGCACCGTCAATAGGGAAACCAAATGTACCACGAATATTATTGATTCTTTCAATTTCAACAATAACATCTTCCATATTGTCATATCTATTATAGAATGGAGCAGTTGGAAAGCCCAGTTCTGTTAAATAATCAAGGCTTTGTTTATGGCTTGTTAAAGTTACACCTCTGATTTGCTGAATATTAAATATAAAAATATCTAGGTTTCTTTGAGCAGTAATTTTAGAATTTTTCTGTCGCAAAGAACCGGCAGCAGCATTACGAGGGTTTTTGAATGGTTTTTCCTCGTTATCTTCTTGTATCTTCAGAAGTTTTAGGAAGTTATCATCGGACATATAAACTTCACCACGAACTTCAAGATACTCAGGTGCATTCTTTAGTCGTTTAGGTAAAGACTTAATTGTGATTAAGTTATCTGTAATATCTTCACCAACAAAACCATCACCTCTTGTTGAACCTCTGACAAATACACCGTTCTCATATTCACAAGAAACAGAAAGTCCATCAAACTTAGGTTCAACTACATAAAGTGGATTTTGTACTACTTCTCTGACTTTACGGTCAAAATCAAGAAGTTCACCGTGACTAAATGAATCATGAAGGCTCATCATTTGTACTGTATGAGTAACTTCACTAAACTTTTCACCTGCACTGCCACCAACCTTTTGGGTTGGTGAGTCTTTCTTTAATAGTGTTGGAAACTGCTTTTCAAGGTCCTCAAGTTCTCTTAAAAGTTTATCATATTCATAGTCACTGATTTCAGGGTTATCCTGATTATAATATAAATTGTTGTGGTAGTTTAGAAGATTGGTTAATTCTTCTACTCTACTTTTCGCATTATTAATATCCATAATTATCTTTTATTCACTTCAGAAGTGCCCTTTTCCCTTAAATATGTTGACTCTAAGTCTGCAAGATGAAGTTTTACTGCTAATGGGTATTTATCATATGCCTGGCTAATAGAAAAGCCACCACCTTCATCAAAACCACCCATATGCCAACGAATTGCCATAGCTTCATCAAGTCTTAGACGCATTTTTCTTTCAATTAAAAACACTGACTTTTCACCATGACCGTATGGAAATTTATCATCAATGGTAAAGTAAGGAACTTTCTCCCATTTACCTGTTTCTTCATTTTTAGAATTACGCATACTTACTGTATAAAATTCAGCTTTACACAAATCGTGAAGTAATGATGAAATAGTGAAACTTTCTAAGTCATCGGTTTCTTCATCAAAATGCTTATCCATTAAGGTATGATATACAGAAAGTGAATGAGCACAAAGACCGCCTTCACAAGCATTGTGATAACGAGTACTTGCAGGTGCTGTGAAGAAATCTGTCTTTTCAATCCACTTTAGTAGTTCTTCGCTACCTTCTCTGTGGATATTTTCTTTATATATTCTGATAAATTCTTCTTTATTAGTTTGGATGTCAAATGTGTTCATATTCATCTCCTAAAGTAAATTTTCATCATATACAGCTCTTACACCACCAATAAACTTTGGTCGAGTACGAGCAGCAATAATTCTTGCTTCACCGATAAATTTATTCTTTAGTTTTAGAGGTACTGCAGTTTCTTTTAGGTGCATACCGATTAATACACCACCAATATCAATACCTGCATCAGCCTTAATATGTTCAACCATTACAGGGTTATCAAAAAGTTCATAAGCAGTTGTTGCTGATGAACCACCTGCCTTAGGCTGAGGAATTACATTTACTTGTGGTAAAGATAATTTATCAGCAAGTTCCTTTTCTACTACTAAAGCTCTATTAAGATGTTCACAACACTGTACTGCCATATAAACACCCATTGACTTTAGCTTTGGATAAAATACGCTGTAAACTTCTTTAGCTAGGTTAAGGTTGCTATCAGTACCCATAGGGTTACCATGAATCTCTGATGTTGAACAACCGATTACAAGAATATCCCCTGACTTTAGCTTTGCCTTTTCAATTACTTCATCAAATACTTCTTTTGTTTGTGACTTTACATCTGTTTTCATAATACTCACCTCAAGTAAAATATATCACAAAATAAAAATATAAAATGCAAATTAAGGCACCATAACGGTGCCTTATTTCACAAAAAAGAGGCATCAATAAAGATGCCTCTCAAAAATCAATTATTCAGCAACTTCTGCTGTGTCTTCAGCTTTGTCAGCTTCTTCAGGTAGAAGTGCACGCATTGAAAGAGAAACTCTCTTCTTATCAAAGTCAATAGCAATAATCTTTGCTTCAACTTCCTGACCTACAGAAAGAACATCCTGAGGCTTGTCGATTCTCTTGTTAGCAATCTGGCTAATGTGAATTAGACCATCAATACCAGGAATAATGTTAGCAAATGCACCGAATGTTGTTAGACCAACAATCTTGCACTTAACTACAGAACCAACCGGATATTCATTCTTAAGAATGAACCATGGGTTGTCTTCTTCCTTCTTATAGCCTAGAGAAATCTTCTTTGTTTCTTCGTTAATGTCCTTAACGTAAACTTCAACTTCGTCACCAACATTAACAACTTCTGATGGATGCTTAATTCTTGACCAGCTTAGTTCGCTAATATGAATCATACCATATACGCCACCGATGTCAACGAATGCACCGTAGCTTGTTAGAGACTTAACAACGCCCTTGTAGTGGTTGCCAACTGCTAGTGTTTCAAGTAGCTTAGCCTTTTCTTCAGCTCTCTTTTCCTTTAGAACAGACTTAATAGAACCGATAGCTCTCTTTCTTCTGCCCTTTCTTGAAACTTCTAGAAGTCTGTACTGTACTTCCTTACCAACTAGTGCTGATGGGTCTTCATCTCTTGAAAGTGTAGCCTGTGAAGCTGGGATAAAGATTCTGTTGTCCTTTAGCATAACGATGATACCACCGTTAACAGCTTCGATAACCTTACCTGTGAAGATTTCGTCGCTACCGTTAAGTGCTTCAAGTTCTTCCCAATTCTTCTGAGCGTCAACTCTCTTCTTAGAAAGCATAATTGTGCCTTCCTGGTCGTTAGTCTTCATAATTAGAAGTTCAATTTCGTCGCCAACCTTTAGAACATCCTGAGCAGTTACAGTTGGGTCATATGAAATTTCGTCTTTTGGAATAAAACCAGCCTGTTTTCTACCAACATCAACTGATACATCGCCATTAGGAGCGATGCTCATAACAGTACCCATAACCCTCTCATTTGTATTCATACTTTTTAGAGATTCTTCTAGCATCTCCTCAAAGCTTAGTTCATTTTCATTTACGCTGGATGTATTTACTTCACTCATCTTATCCAGTACCTCCTTAATAATCCTTGCCGGTGTAGATGCACCTGCAGTTACGCCAATACTATCTGCTTTCTTCACCATTTCAAGTGGGAGTTCATCAGCTGTTTCAATGAAAAAAGTATTTTCACAGTTGGATGAACAGATACTATACAGCTTGAAAGAGTTGGAACTGTGCTTATCGCCAATAACAAACATTAAGTCAACTGACTTTGAGATATTGGCTGCTTCTCTCTGACGTATAGACGTTGCATTACATATTGTATCAAAAATTTTTGTATTTGTATAGACATTTTTCAAACTTTTTAAACTTTTTTCCCATTCTTTTAGGTCAAAAGTAGTTTGAGCCACAATTTTTATGGTTTTATAATTCTTTTGAGGAATTATACTAAATAATTCCTGTAATTCCTCTTGATTTTTAAAGGTGTAACACTTTGACTTACAGTGTCCCATTATGCCTTGAACCTCAGGATGGTTCTTGTCACCGGCAATAATAACAATACTATCATCATCTGTTTCACTTACAATTTTATGTATTTTAGAAACAAATGGACAAGTAGCATCAATATAGTCAAGGTGTCTTTCGTTAATTTCATCAACAATAGACTGTGGCACACCATGGGAACGAATTACAATAGTTTCATCCTCTTTTGCTTCACTAATCTTGTCTATTGTTCTGACACCTTTTTCTCTAAGTTCATTAACCATTTGCATATTATGGATTATAGGACCTAAAGTACATGCCGGTTTATTTTCGTCAATCAATTTATAGAGAATGTTTATTGCTCTATTTACACCAAAACAAAATCCTGCTGACTCAGCAACAATAATCTTACTCATTACTTATCTTTTCTATCCATTTCTCTAAATTTTGAGATTTGCTCCATAATAATTCTTGAAGCCTCTCTATATTCTCTTGGTGAAGGTTCTTCATCATTTGAGAATCCAAGTTCTTCATATGAAAGTGGTTTACCGATATGGATAACTCGCTTTGCAAAAATATTTTTCTTGTTACCAACAACTGTGATACACATTGGTACAACCGGTGCTTTGGTTTGACGGGCAATTACTGCACAACCACTTCTTGGTCTCATAAGTTCGCCGGTTTTTGTTCTGCCACCTTCAATGAAGATTGTCATAACTTTACCGTCATTGATTAAATCTTCACCTGTTGCAATAGCTTTACCGTCATTTGCACCTCTTGTTACAGGAAATGCACCAAGTATCTTAATCAGTCCACCAAAAAATTTATTTTTAAACAGTTCAACCTTTGCCATAAAATATACTCTTCGTTTATGAGTTAAACCAACAAATACAGGGTCTGTATTTGAAAGATGGTTTGATGCAATAATATAACTACCGTCCTTTGGAAGTTCACATTCTCTGATTACTGTGTATCTGTATAGTAACTTAAAAATACAAATTACGATAGCTCTACAAGCAAAATAAAAGGCCTTATGCTCTTTAATTTTTGCCGGTTCATTGTTTGTTACATTCTGTGTTTCTTTTTTCTGTTCACTCATTACATTCTCTCCTTTATAACTTTTAGGAGAAGTTCCTTAGAACCTTCAAAGTCATAGTCACTTGTATCAACAAGAACACTATCCTCAGCAGGTTTTAGTGGTGCAATTTCTCTATGACTGTCTTGATAATCTCTCTGATTAACATCTTTTAGCACTTCTTCATAAGTTGAGTCAATGCCTTTTTCTATATTTTCTTTGTGTCTTCTCATAGCTCTTTTTTCAGGAGAAGCAGTTAAGAAAATTTTAATCTTGGCATCCGGTAAAACAACTGTACCAATATCTCTGCCATCCATAATAACATTATCACTTTTAGCCATATTTCTCTGTAAATCAAGAAGAAATGCTCTTACTTCAGGAATAGCAGAAACTGCTGAGGCAAACATACTGGCTTCAGGTGTTCTGATAAAACTTGAAACATCTTCACCGTTAAGTAGAACAATCTGTGTTCCTTCATCATTAAAACTTAACTTAACATCAATATCATTAAGCATTGAGATAATCTCTGCTTTATCTTCTTTCTTTAGTCCTTTACGAGATGCTGCAAGACCGATTGTTCTGTACAAAGCACCTGTATCAACATAAATAAAAGAAAGTTCCTTAGCAACTTCCTTAGATAGTGATGACTTACCTGCACCGGCAGGTCCATCAATAGCAATAGCAATAGACATAATTTTAACCTTCCTTTATAGCACTGTAATATCCTGCAAGTCTACCGGTAGAAAAGGCAATTTGCAAGTTAAACCCACCTGTATAAGCATCAACATCAATAACTTCACCACAGAAAAACAGACCTGAAAGGATTTTGCTTTCCATAGTTTTAGGGCTGATTTCTTTAGTGGAAACACCACCGGAAGTTATAATTGCTTCTTTGATACTGCCAAGGGACTTAATTTTTACAGTAAAATTCTTTAAAATTTTATTTAGTTCCTGTCGTTCTTCTTTTGTAATTGAATTACATTTTTTAGTTGGGTCTATGCCCCACATTTTTAAGACAACAGGAATTATCTTCTTAGGTAATAATTTACCTAATGAATTGTTAATTTGATTATTCTTATGTTCGGAAAAATCTTTTTGAAGTCTTAAATCTAACTTATCTTCTGACAAAGCAGGTTTAAGGTCAATGGAGATTTTATAACTTTTCTTGTCAAAATTTCTCATATGAGAACTTGCTGAAAGTACAAGTGGACCTGATACGCCTTGATGAGTGAAAAGCATTTCACCTTGTTCACTAAAAATTTCTTTACCGTTTTCATAAGCCATTAAATTAACATTTTTTAGTGAAAGTCCTTGAAGTTCCTTGCAAAATTCGTCACTTGAAATTAATCCTACTAATGATGGCTTTATTTCTGTAATAGTATGACCGACAGTTTTTGCTAACTTATAGCCATCACCTGTTGAACCTGTACCGGGATAACTCATACCACCGGTAGCAATTATTACACAATCGGCATCATATTTATTACCTTTTGTATCAAGTACACCACTGACTTTACCTTCAGAAGTTAAAATAACCTTTGCAGTTGACTCAATGATTTTTACACCATTATGCTTTGCAAAAGTATAAAGTGTATCGGCAACATCCATTGCTTTATCTGAAACAGGGAAAACTCTGTTTCCTCTTTCAGTTTTAGTTTCAAGTCCTAAATCATTAAAGAAATCTATTGTATCTTGGCAATCAAAATTATTAATTACACTGTATAGAAATCTCGGATTTGTAGGAACATTTGCAATAAATGTATCTTTGTCACAGTTATTTGTAATGTTACATCTACCTTTACCGGTTACTAGAATTTTTCTACCGGTACGGCTATTCTTCTCAAGTAATGTAACACTAGCACCATAATATGCAGCAGTACCGGCAGCCATAAGGCCTGATGCACCACCACCAATTACAACTACATTAGGCATATTATTTATTGTCCTTTTCGTTTTCTCGTTTAGTATAAACACCTTGCTTTGTCCAAACCTCTTCAAGTTCTTGGAATGTGCGTTTAACCTTTTCTTTCTGTTCAAGTACACAAGCAACAACCAGTGCATTAATTAGTGAAAGTGGTGCTACCAAAGAGTCAACCACTGATGCCATATCACTTCTGGCAATAAGTACATTGTTAGCACACTCTACTAATGGTGAAGCCATACTATCGGTAATGGCAATAACTTCAGCTTCTCTTTCTCTTGCGAATTCCATAGCCTCTACTGCAGTAGTGGAATATCTTGGGAAACTAATACCAATCATTACATCATCTTTTGAAATTCTAAATAGATTTTCATATGTTGAACTTTTAGATGTTGTATTGATAATATGTACATTGCCGTAAATAAGTTGTAGGTAATAACCTAAGAATGTTGCAAGGGATGAAGTTGAACGAACTGCAAAAACATAAATTTCTTTTGCTTTAGAAAGTGCTTTTACTGCATTGTTAAAGTCTTCATGAGAAATCTCTTCAATTGTTCTTCTGATTTTGTCAATATCAGAATTTAGAACAGAAGTAAGAACATCATTGTCACCGATTCTTGTTTCGGTAACTTCAATTCTCTGTACAGAAGTTAACTTTTCCTTAATCATTTCCTGCATAGCTTTCTGTAATTCAGGATAGCCCTCATAACCAAGTTCAGAAGCAAATCTAACTACTGTACTTTCTGAGACACCAACTGTTTCACCTAGCTTTAAAGCAGTCATATATGCTGCTTTATCGTAGCTTTCTTCTATATACATTGCGATTCTTTTCTGCCCTTTAGAGAAAGAATCCATTTTCATTTCTATTCTTGTTAATAGATGTTTAACCATGATTCTATATACCTCTTTATATCTTTACACAATCAATTTTATTTTAACACAAAGAAATAATTTTTTCAATCTAAATTACACCAAAATAAATGGTAATATTTTGTAGGTTTATGAGTCTTTGAAACAATATAAATTATAAATTGCAAAATCTTGCAAAAAACACTTTAGTATGTTAAAATAATCACATCCTAATGAAAGGAAGATTTATAATGATTGCAATAATTGACTATGGTGCAGGTAACATTCAAAGTGTTTACAAGGCACTGAAATTTATTGGTGCTGACTGTAAAGTTACTAGCGATAAAGATGAAATTTTAAATGCTGATGGTGCTATACTTCCCGGTGTTGGTTCATTCGGTGATGCTATGGACACAATGACTAAGAGAGGTATCAAGGACACCATCATTGAATACACAAAAAGTGGTAAACCATTCCTAGGTATTTGTCTTGGTCTTCAGTTACTTTTCCCTGAAAGTGAAGAAACTCCCGGTGTAAAGGGTCTTGATATTTTCAAGGGTACTATTACAAAAATCCCTAATCAAAACAGAACTTTAAAAATTCCACATATGGGTTGGAATAATATTTCTATTAAGCAAAAGAACGGTATCTTCAAGGATATTGAAGGTGAACCTTATGTATATTTCGTACATTCATTCTACTTAAAAGCACAGGACAAGGATATTGTTGCTGCTACAACACAGTATGGTGTAGAGATTGATGCTGCTGTACAAAAAGGCAATATTATTGCCACACAATTCCACCCTGAAAAAAGTGGTGAAGTTGGACTAAAAATGTTAAAGAACTTTGTGGAGATGGTTAAGTAATGTATGCTAAGAGAATAATTCCTTGTCTTGATGTAAAAAACGGTAGAGTAGTTAAGGGTATGAGTTTTGTAAATCTTGTTGATGCCGGTAATCCCGTAGAAGCTGCTATTCAGTACGACAAAGAAGGTGCTGATGAACTTGTACTACTAGATATTACTGCTACAAGTGATGGCAGAGATACTATGGTTGATATTGTTGAAAAGGTTGCAAATTCTATTTTCATTCCTTTTACAGTTGGTGGTGGTATTCGTACAGTTGATGACTTTACCACAATGCTAAGAGCAGGTGCTGATAAGGTTTCTGTTAACTCTGCAGCTGTATACAGACCTGAACTTATTAACGAGGCATCTTATAAATTTGGGGCACAATGTGTTGTTGTTGCTATTGATGCTAAGAGAAAAGGTGACTCATGGGAAGTTTATACTGCCGGTGGCAGAACACCTACAGGCATTGATGCAGTAGAATGGGCTATTGAAGCAGAAGAAAGAGGTGCAGGTGAATTACTTGTAACCAGTATGGATGAAGATGGTCAAAAGCAAGGCTATGACCTGGGACTTACAAGAGCAATTTCTGAAAAGGTAAATATTCCTGTTATTGCTTCCGGTGGTGCAGGTGCATATGAGCACTTCCTTGATGCTTTTGAAAAAGGTAAAGCTGATGCAGTTCTTGCAGCATCACTATTTCATTTTGGTGAAATACCTATTCCTAAACTTAAAGAATATTTAAGAGAAAATAATATTTCTGTTAGACTATAATATTAATATTTTAAACTATAAAATTAAGGCACAACTGATTAAACGGTTGTGCCTTTTACTTTGCTATTTCAAAAAGTCTTTTTGCATTTTGATTTATATTATCTACCGGAAAATCTCCGACTTTTTTATTTATTAATTCAAATGTTTCACCATAAGTTGTTGGTGAATTTCTAATCATATTATGAGCATCACTACCTATAAAGTGAATTAAATCCTTATTAAGTAGTTTTTTAAATTTTCTGAATATGGCTTTATTCTTATAAGAAACTGCATTTGTTTGGAACATTACACCTTCACTTGAAAGTTTCTGTAACAATTTAGGATTTTTAATTAAACTTTCATATCTTTCAATATGAGCAAGTATTGGCATTACACCATACTGATTTATAATTCTAAATAAGAATTCATAGGAACTTCCCGTAAAGGTTGTAGAGTAAGGAAACTCCAATAAAATATAATCACTGTTACCGTAACAAACAGGCTTTAGCGACTTATTGTTCATTATAATATCTGTTACATAAACCTCAGCACCAAGACAAAATTCAATATCACTTGGTAAAATTGGTTTCAGTAAATTAAAAGAACTTTCCCTACGAGTTAAAAAAGAGTCCATACTCTCTTGATGGGTATAGTAATGAGGAGTAAGACAAATATGCCTTACTCCTTGGTTATACAAAGTATTTATAATATTGACACTAACATCCACATTTTCTGCACCGTCATCAATTTGTGGCAAAATGTGTGAATGAACATCATATAAATTCATAAAATACCTCAAAAATTCTTATGCAAGAGCCTTACAAACTAGGTCGCCCATTTCTGAGCAAGTAACCTTGTTCTTACCTTCTTCATAAATATCAGGAGTTCTGTTTTCTGCTAGAACCTTATTAACTGCATTTTCGATAGCTTCAGCAGCCTTTGGTTCATTTAGAGAATACTTTAGCATCATTGCAACAGAAAGAATTGTAGCTAGAGGGTTAGCAATATTTTGACCTGCAATGTCAGGTGCTGAGCCATGGATTGGTTCATATAGACCTAAGCTAGAATCTGATAGAGATGCTGATGCTAACATACCGATAGAACCGGAAATCATTGATGCTTCATCAGAAAGAATATCACCAAAGATATTGTTTGTTAGGATAACATCAAACTGACCTGGGTTAATAACAAGCTGCATAGCTGTGTTGTCAACATATAGGTGATTTAGTTCAACTTCAGGATAATCCTTTGACATTTCGATTACTGTTTCTCTCCATAGACGAGATGCTTCAAGAACATTAGCCTTATCAACAGAAGTAAGCTTTTTGTTTCTCTTCATAGCCATTTCAAAAGCTACCTTAGCAATTCTTTTGATTTCAGAAACTTTATACTGTTCTGTATCGTATGCTTCAACTTCACCGTCAGCTTCTCTTCTACCTCTTTTGCCAAAGTAGATACCACCTGTTAGTTCACGAACAACCATAACATCAAGCTTATCGCCGATGATTTCATCCTTTAAAGGTGAAGCACTCTTTAGTGGTTCAAAGATAACTGCCGGGCGTAGGTTAGCAAATAGACCTAATGCACCACGAATACCTAATAGACCTGCTTCAGGTCTTTCTTTACCCGGTAGCTTATCCCACTTAGGACCACCAACTGCACCAAGAAGTACAGAGTCAGATGCTTTACATTTATCAATAGTTTCCTGAGGTAGTGGTGTACCCTTAGCGTCAATTGCTGAGCCACCTAGTAGAGCCTCATCATAATTTACCTGAAAACCATATTTATCAGCAACACAATCAAGTACCTTAACTGCTTCGTTAACAATTTCAGGACCGATACCGTCACCCTTTAATAGACAAATATTGTACTTATTCATTTTTAATCTCCTTCTTTATTAAAAAACTCTGTTAATATAATATCACAAAAAAATAAATATGTAAATATTATTCCTCACCATCTTCCTTAGGTAGAGGGATTTTTTGGAATACTTCGGATACTTTATCTCTCTGCCACAACATTGGAGTAATACGGATAGAATAACCGTAACCACCATCCATTACCCAATCAAATGGTTTAGCCTGTGGCAAACCGTAAATAGCAAGTAGCGTCATAATTACACCACCATGAGTTACAATAATTGCATCAGTTGTACCGGTTTTCATAAGGCCTGTAACAATATCCTCAAACATATGGCAAATTCTTCTTGTAAAGTCTGCTGAGCTTTCGCCATGTGGTGGCTTTACTTCACTACTACCACCAATCCACTGTTTAAACAGTTCATCATCCTTTAGCTCATCGGCAGTTTTGCCTTCCCATTCACCAAAGTTACATTCAGAAAGTTGGTCAATAACAATAGGCTTCATATTAGGATAAAGAATCTCACAAGTTTCTTTACATCTTTTTAATGGGCTAGTAAAGAGTGCAGTTGCACCCGGGTACTTCATATTGTGGTCAAGTTTCTTAAGCTCCATTTTGCCTTTATCGGAAAGTGGAACATTGGTTGTACCTATATATTTGCCTTTATGAGTTTCATCAATATTTCCGTGACAGATAAAGTGTATATAGTATGATTTCATAATTACTCCTATCTTTACAAATAGTTTATTTTGTATTATACTCATAGTATAAGGATGTGATTGTATGAATAATACATTTGGTAGTATTATCAGTTATCTTAGAAAAGAAAAAGGAATCAGCCAAAAACAAGCCTCAAGTGACTTAGGAATCAGTCAAGCACTTCTCTCCCACTATGAAAAAGGTATCAGAGAATGTGGTCTTGACTTTGTTGTAAAAGTGGCTGATTACTATAATGTTAGTTGCGATTATCTTCTTGGCAGAACAAGTGAAAGAGATGTTATTGCTATTAGTGAAGGTACTAAAAAAACAATAACTGCTGAAAATCCAAGTGAAAAAATCATAATGGACAGTATTGATTTTACCTACAGAATTCTTTCGGAAATGAACCACAGAGATATTACAAGATGTACCACAGAAATGTTAATGTGCAGTATATACAATGTAATAAGACTACTTTACAGAAACAACAATCTTAACAACGAGGAATTCTTTACACTTACTAAAGAAAGTTACAACTGTTACTCCGAGGCCACTTATCAGCACAGAAAAGGTAGGCTGACTGACAAAATAAATGAATTTAGCAAAAGTAGAAGAAATGAAAACAAAGTTTATCTCTCCTACGATATTATCAATAAAAAATATGATGATATAGCCAGTTCTGTATTTAACCTTGTTCATAACGCAGAAAGAATAATCAAAAAATAATATTATAAAAGGTGGGAATCTATCCCACCTTTTTTGGTTTAAATTAATTATCGGCAGAACCTGTATTTGGTTCAGTTGAAGTTGGTTCAGCACCTAAAGAAACCTTAATTGTAACAGTTTTATCGTATTCAATTTGGTCACCTGACTTTAGGTTCTTATAGTCAATTACAGTATTGTTAGGGTACTTTGAGTTATACTCGGTTTCTTGCATTACAAGTACACCTGTATCTGCAAGCATTGCTGCAACTGTCTTAATATCCTTACCGGCAATATCAGGTAAAGTTCTCATCTTAGCACCTTTACTGATTGTTAGGCTGATATTTACTGCTTCATCTTCTGAAGTAATTGGTGTACCGGCAGCCGGTGTTTGTTCACAAATATAACCTTCTTCGATATTATCGCTAAACTTTTCTTCTGAATTAATATTGATAATATATTTATCAGAACCCTTTAGCTGACTTTTTACTGCTGAATATTTTTTACCTACAAAATTATCTACTACCGGACCACTCCATGCCTTTGTAGCAGTTGTATCTTGAACACCACCATGGTTGCCATTTACTAAACCAAAACAGTTAGTAGCAACAAGTACTGCACCGATACCAACAAATACTACAAAAGAAATAAGTGCTGCAATTAAAGTAACTTTCTTGTTTTCGTTATTTTTCTTTTCTTCTATTTGTTGTTTACTTGGATCGGATAGACTGGCAGTTTTGCTGATTTCTTCTTGAATTGCCTGAGCAGTCGGAGCAACAGAAAGCTGACTTCTGAGTTCATCAAAATCTGCAATTCTTTCTTTTCTGTCAACCTGTAAACCATTAGCTAAAGCAGTAACAACATGAGGAGGTAATCTCTTAACAGTATTAGTACTCATAAGTAGACTACTGTCCTTTAGTCTTTCTCTTGCATTAGCAGGAACATGACCTGTTAATGTATGGAAAAGTGTTGCTGTAAAGCCATAAATTTCGGTAACAATATCAAGAGTAAAGTTCTTTTCATATTGTTCAGGAGCAGCGCAACCACTATAAAGCTGACTCTTTAGTGGAGTACCTCTCTTTCTTTCCATAGCAGTACAGAAACCTGAAAGTTTAAGCTTGCCGTCTTTTGTTATGTATAAGTTTGATGGTGAAACTGCGTAGTGACCGATACCTCTCTTATGAAGTGACTCTAAAGCAGAGATAAGTGGCATAAACAGTGGTCTTGCAACTTCCCATTCAAGTTGTCCGTTATTTCTCTTTAGATAATCTTCAAAGTGGTTCAGTTCAAGATATTCTTCAATTTCATATGCAGTATTGTTCTCTTCAAATATATCAAGAATTTTAATCATTACTGACATATTATTAAGTTCTTGTACAATCTTGTAATATGAAATAAAGTTAGAACGCAAGTTCTTGAAAACAGTTTCATCATTATATCCTACAACAAGGTCTTTCTCACCTTTTGAACGGTCAAAAATACCGATTGGTAGAAATTCTCTAATGATAACTTTCTTCTTTTCTTCTTTATCATAACCTAGGTAACGGGTACTTTCACCATTTGTGTCGATACCTCTACCAACAATATATCTATCTTTTAAAACAGTATGAAAACCTAGGAAAGGTTCTGGCTGAGTTTCTGTATTGTTAAAGCCGCAATCAGGACAGATTTGTTCATCGCCTATTTCTTTCATACAGCCCATACATAGTGCCATACTTCTCACTCCTTTTTATATTTTTACACTATTAACTTAGTTTAATGCTTAAAACATTATATCATAGTAAAAGTACATATTCAAGAAAATTTATTACCTTTTGATGTTACAGTTTTGTTAACTAATAGGTGATTGTTCTTTTTCTCTGTCAAAATTTGTATTATTTATTATTATATACATATAGCTTATTTATAGGACTTTGATTAATAAAAATAAAATCCACTAATAGGTTGTATCTTTCCTACTAATGGATTTATTATATAATTTATTATTCTGTAAAAAAATTTAAATATTTTTGTGGATTAGTACAATTCATTGCACTGCTCATTATACAACCACCATCTGCACCGGCATTTCTAACCATTGAAAAGTTTTTTGGCGAAATACCACCTATTGCATATACAGGTATTGATACACTACTGCAAACTGCTTTAAGAAAATCAAGTCCTCTACCCGGCAAACCTTTCTTGCAATCAGTATCAAAAATATGACCTGCTGTAATATAGGTACAACCTAGTTTCAGGGCTTTTACTGCATCCTCTACCGAATGGCAAGATGCACCTAAAATTTTGTACTGTGATTTTTCTTTATCTGTAAGTGTTGCAAGAACTTGCAAAGGCAAATGCAAAGCATCGTAATTTAGCTTTTCTGCAACTTTAGGAAAATTATGCAAGATACATTGAGTATTATATTTATTGCAAATTTCAATTACCTTTTTAGCTAAATCTTCATAGTCACTTTCCGGCAAATGTTTTTCCCTAAGTACAATTGCCTTAGGTTTTGCTTTTGCAAGTTTTTCAATGCGTAATAAGAAATCTTCTTTACAGATTGAACTGTTGGAAATAACAATAATATCAGACATATAGGTAATCGTTTAGAACAGGTTGCAAGCCTTCATCTGTAATTTCATCATACATTTTCTTTAGGCTACGGTTATCGTTAATTTCGAACTGTTCATCTCCTTGTTCTTCTTCTGTTTCTTTACCACTGTACTTACTTTCGTGATCACCGATACCGGTAGATACACCCGCAGAAACTTTTGTTGCTGCAATCTTTACAATACCATTTCTGAATTCTGCACTTTCTCTTGAAGAAACTGTAATACCTACATATGGTAAAAAGATACGATATGCACATAGAATTTGGCAAAGTTGAGTTTCGTGTACATCAAGTGGATTAATCTTTTCATTATTGATAATCGGTCTTAGTCTTGGACAAGACAAGGACATTTCTGCATGAGGGTACTTTCTCTGTAAATAATATACATGAAGTGCACTTGCTAAAGCATCTTTTCTAAAGTCTGATAGTCCTAAAAGTGCTGAAAAAGCAACACCTCTCATACCACCTCTTAATGCTCTTTCTTGGGCATCAAAACGGTATGGCCATACTCTCTTATGACCTAGCAAATGAAGTGTCTCGTATTTATCTGTATCATAAGTTTCTTGGAATACTGTTACATAGTCAGCACCACATTTATGAAGATACTCATATTCATCAGTATTAACAGGGTAAACCTCAAGTCCTACCATACGGAAATACTTTCGTGCTAATTTACAAGCCTCACCAATATACTCTACATTGCTTTGACCTCTGCTTTCACCGGTAAGAATCAAAATTTCTTCCATACCACTATCGGCAATAACTTTCATTTCTTTTTCAATTTGTTCCATTGAAAGTTTCATACGATTAATGTGATTGTAACAGTTAAAGCCACAATAAACACAATAGTTTTCGCAATAATTTGCTATGTATAACGGTGTAAACATATATACGGTATTGCCAAAATGCTTACTTGTTTCTACTCTTGCTCTCTGAGCCATTTGTTCTAGGAATGGTTCTGCTGCAGGTGATAAAAGTGCTTTAAAATCCTCTATAGAACAAGTTTCATGTTCAAGTGCTTTTCGTACATCTTTTGCAGTATATTTTGAATAGTCATAAGAATTCATATGGTCCATTACATTCTTACAAACATCTGACTCAATAACTTCCATACCGGGCATATATTCCATATGGTTTTTACGGTAGGATGGGTCATTCTCCAGTCTATGTTTCTTTTCAAGTGCTTTTGGTGACAAAAACTCTGAGTCAATTAAAAATTCGTTTTCCATTAAAATTCACCTCTTAATTACGCAAGAAACCTGTTAATGGGTCTGAAGAAGATGCACCACGAGTTAGAACTCTGCCTAAACCTGATAAGTACGCCTTTCTACCGGCTTCTATAGCATTCTTAAATGCTGATGCCATTAATGGTAAATCACCGGCAGTAGCTAAAGCAGTATTTGCCATAATTGCTGATGCACCCATTTCCATTGCTTCACAAGCCTGAGAAGGTTTACCGATACCGGCATCTACAATAATTGGTAAATCAATTTCATCAATTAGAATTTGGATAAAGTCCTTAGTAGCTAAACCTTTATTTGAACCGATTGGTGAAGCTAAAGGCATAATTGATGCTGCACCGGCATTAACTAAATCACGAGCAGCATTTAGGTCAGGGTACATATAAGGCATTACAACAAAACCCTCTTTTGCCAGAATTTCTGTAGCCTTAATTGTTTCTTGGTTATCAGGAAGTAGATACTTACTATCTCTCATAATTTCAATCTTTACAAAGTTGCCACAACCAAGTTCTCTGGCTAGTCTTGCAATTCTTACTGCTTCATCAGCATTTCTTGCACCACTTGTATTAGGTAGTAATGTAACACCCTTTGGAATATAATCAAGGATATTTTCTTGTTCCTTAGTATTTGCTCTACGAACTGCAAGTGTAATAATTTCTGCACCGGCATCCTTAATAGCTGAGTCAATAAGTTTCATAGAATACTTACCTGAACCTAAGATAAATCTTGAGTTAAATTCATGACCACCAATGATAAGTTTATCATTTTCCATTATAATTTCCTTCTTTCAATGTATATCAAGTTTGTTTTATTTTTCTTAAGAAGAAATTAGCCTCCACCCATAAAGCTAACAACTTCTACTACATCACCATCTTTTAGTACAGTTGTTTCATAATCAGACTTTGAGATAATTACTTCATTACATTCAACTGCAATAGTCTTTGGGTTATAGTTTGCAATTTCCAGATACTGTGAAATAGTCTTTCCTGACATATCAACTTCTTTACCGTTAATTGTTACCACTTTTACACCTCCTATAAGTAAAAAAGAAGTTACCCTATGTTTGGGTAACTTCTCAAAATACATTAATAAATATATCCCTACGTTGGCATTATCCAAATCAGGTAATGGTCGAAGATTATATCTTCCTCTCAGCCTGTAACACAAGCTCCCATAATTTTTACTTTAATAATATTATACTCTTACTTATTATTATTTTCAATAGTTTAAAATTTTATTTTACTTTTTACGCCGTTTTTTCGCCGTTTTCTTTTAAAGAAATAAAAAATACCCATAGGTTAGCTAAAAGTGGCTTACCTATGGGCTTTTCTTTGGTGGAGATGAAGGGGCTCGAACCCTCGACTCCCACAATGCCATTGTGGTACTCTCCCAGCTGAGCTACATCCCCGTTCAATAAGATAATTCTATCACAAGGTAATGAAAAAATCAAGAATTATCTTTTATAATATCTGCTACTTCAACAGGAATTACCTTTTGCAATAAGGATAGTGGCAACTCAACCTGGTTACCTACCCTACCTGCTGAAAAGTAGATAGTATCATAGTCATTGGCAGTCTTATGGATAAAAGTTTTAAACTGCTTTTTCATACCGATTGGCGAACAACCACCATGGATATATCCTGTTAGTGGCAAAAGTTCTTTTTGGTGAATCATCTCTATTGACTTTTCTTTTGCAACTTTGGCAGCTTTCTTTAAATCAAGTTCTTTATTTGCCGGTACAACAAAAACATAATGTTCTTTACTTTTACCAACAGTTACAAGGGTTTTAAAAACCTTGCCTACTTCTTGATTAAGAGCATTTGCTACTTCTTCTGCGTTAAGTTTTGTATTATCATAAGCATAGTGAGAATACTCAATTTTCTTTTGGTCAAGAATTCTCATTACATTGGTTTTTTCTTGTTTTTTTGCCATAATATCACCACTAATTTTTGCTCATCATATTATAAGATGTTTTTACTGCATCTTCAGAAATATCACAAAACAGTTCATACACATTTACATTGCTGAGAACTTTATCAAGAACAGTTAATAGGCTTGACATTTTCTGTTTATCATTAATACAAAGTGTTTGTGGCAGGAATTTTCCTATAGCTTTCATGGTAGATATTTTATTGATAACATTTTCTTTGCCTTGGTTGATACAACAAATACCTTTTAGTGGTACTAAAATATTTTTATTAATATCATGTTTACCTGAAAAAGGTGTGCCACAAGCATATATCTTATTATCAATTATTCTGATAACCGGTTTGTCGTCATTTATCATAACGGCTCTGTCTCCAAAATACTTCATCCACAAAGCACAATGGGTTGACTTCCCTGTACCACTATTTGCAGTAAAAAGATAGGCTTCATTATCAACAGATATTGCTGATGAATGAAGAAGTATTCCGTCATAATCTAAGATTGCTTCGTAAAATATCATTCCATAAATTACATACTCAGCAAGTGACCTTGATGTATGAGGAAAAGAAAGGATATAGTTATCTATCCTTTCTTCTGTAACATTAAGAGTTATGTCTGGTTTTAAATTTTGATTTTTTGCTAAATATTTTTCAGAACGAGTAATTGTCTGTTTATATTTTGGTTCATAATAAACATTTAAACCACACATATTGTATAGCATAAAAACCTCTTATTTATAATAAGTTAATAGGATTGCTCTGCCTCTGTTGATTGTGATTTCAGCTTCATCATCAACAAAAACATTGCTAATGCCACGAGATACATTATATGTTAAAGTCTTGTTGTTTAACATATATTCTGCACCTTTATATGTAACATTTACACTTTCGCAACCATAAGGGAACACTGAGAAAATAAGGCCTTTCTTGTTGTTCATTTCGTATGAACCTTCCTTTAGGATACGAATCTCCTCACCGTTGTTTCTTGCAATACCGTTATAGTTATATTCTGAGAGAAATGCCAGAGTTGAAATGTTTGCAAATGTATGGTCGGTTCTACCACCGATTGAACCTAGTAGTAAGAAGTCCTTATAGCCTCTACGGATACATTCCATTACACAATGTTCTGTATCAGTATCATCCTTATGGGTATTTAGTTTAACAACTTCTGTGTTCTGTGGTAGTTCTTCCTTTAGTGAATCAAAGTCACCGATAATTAGGTTTGGAGTCAGACCTGCTTTCTTTGCAAAAGAATAACCTGAATCAGCACAAACAATAAAGTCATCACTTGTACATAGGCTTTTGATTTCTTCTACATTAGTATCCGGTGAACCGGAAATAATTACACATCTCATTTTCTTCTCTCCCATTCTTTAATGTCTTTTATTTCATTATACATATCAACATAGCTATTGTGTCGTGACTTTTGAATTTTGCCTTCTTCTACCATTTGTAGAATAGCACAACCCTTTTCACAAGTATGGCTACATGAAGTAAACTTACACTGACCGATATAATCTTCAAATTCAGGAAACATATATTGAAGCTGGGTTTTGTCTTGAATATTAAACTTTTCAAGTTGCATAGTTGAAAACCCGGGTGTGTCACAAACATAACCACCATTAAACTTCAGTAATTCAACAGTTCTTGTTGTATGACGACCTCTGCCAAGTTTATCACTAACTTCTCCTGTTTTTAGCTGAAAATCAGGAAAAAGCTTATTAAGTAAAGTTGACTTACCAACACCACTGTTGCCAATAAAGGCAGTGATTTTGTTAGGTAAAAGTGAATATATTTCATCTACACCTTCCCCTGTAACAGAAGAATAAAGTATAGTCTTGATACCTGTACTGTTATAGATGTTATATATTTCTTCACCACTTTTTATATCTGACTTTGAGATTACAATAACCGGTTCAATATTGTTATATACAGCAGTTGCAGTCATTTTGTCAATAACTGTATAGTTTGGTGCAGGAGAAACTGTACTGCAGACTATAACCAATGTATCAATATTTGCCATTGGTGGTCTAACAATAGAGTTCTTTCGCTTATATATTTCTTCAACTGTAGGATAACCACTTTCAGGTATAGAGATTGTCACTAAATCTCCAACTACAGGAGTTTTGCTTGTCTTACGAAACGAACCTCTTGCCTTACATTCATATGTATTGTCAGTGGTTTCTACATAATAGAAACCACTGATTGCTTTTATAATTCTACCCTCTACACTATTCATTAAAAAACACCTTTAATATACCGGAGCAGTAGTAGGTTGTGGTTCTTGAGTTGGCTCTGTGTTATTATTTGTTGTATCTTGTGGAACTGTTGTTATATCCTGAGTAGGTGCAACAGTTGTATCTTCCTGAGTAGTAGGAGGTGCAGTAGTTGTAGTTGTTGCTACAACATAGTCATGGTATGTTGGGGTTGCCTTCTTATTCTGGAAGTCAATTGTATATTCCTGATATAGCTGACCGTTTAGATATACCTTAACCTTTGAGTCGGTTTCTGTACCTGTTAAAGTAAAGCTATATGTCTTTAGTTCTGATGGAATAACATTTGTTGTTGTAAATACATTGCCATCAAATACAACCTGTAGTGAAACACTGTTTGTTTCATTCTTTGGCAACTGAACATCAATCTGAATTGACTGAGCATCCTTTTTACCACCTGATAGAACAAGTTTTACAGTATAGCCCTTCTTTACAGTACCACCCTGTAAAGGATTTTGTCTAATAACAGTATCCTTTTCTTCATAACTGTTTTCGTCATATTCGTATTCTACATATAGACCTTTACTTTCAAGAATTTCCTTAGCTTCAGAAATATCTTTACCTGTTACATCAGGAATTTTAACTTTCTTTTCAGCAGGGCCTTTTGAAACATAAAGATATACTGATGAACCGATAGTTGTTTTCTGTCCCGGATTTGGGAATTCTGATGATACATAGTCAACATTAACATCTTCACTCTGTACATAAACAATCTCAGGTACAAGGTTTCTTGACTCTAGTTCTTTAATAGCATCTTCCTCTGTTGTATTTAGAAGATGAGGAACTGTTACATCAGAATTTTTACCGTTTACAGTTAGCTGAATAGTTGAGCCTTTCTTAACTTTCTTTGAATCTGCTTCTGGTTGTTGAGAAAGGATAACACCTTCCTTTTTAGTTGAGTCATATTCAAAGTCCAGTTGGAAAATAAAGTTCTCTTTATTATCTCCTTGCTTAACATCAAGGATTGTTTTGCCAACATAATTTGGAACATCTGTATCTGCATTTGAATTTGAGAATGAAGAAGTTACAAAGTAAATACCAAAACCGATAAGACAAACTACAAATGATGCTACAACACCTAGGATTGCAGACTTTTTCTTTGATCTGACTTTCTTTTCAGGTTCTTCACTATCAAAATCTTCCGGAACAAACTTATTAGAATCTTTGTTATCATCAACTTTCTTTTCTTCAAAGATTCTCTTTGTTTCATCCTTTTTCTTAGCTTCTCTTTTCTTTTCAGCAGGTTTTGGTTCTATTGGCTTTGGAAGACTGTAACCAAATACAATGCTTGGATTTAATCTGAAACGGTCAATATCATTAAGCATTGCTTGAGCTGACTCATATCTATCCTTAGGGTCTTTCTGCATAGCATGAAGAGTGATTTCTTCAAGACCTTGTGGAATGTCAGGATTAATCTCTCTTGGTAGCTTTGGAGTAGACTGAAGTTGCATAATAGCAACAGAAACTGCATTATCAGCTACGAAAGGAAGTTTACCTGTTAGCATTTCATACATCATAACACCAACAGAATAAATATCTGTTTTACCGTCGGTGTTGCCACCCTTTGCTTGTTCAGGTGCTATGTAGTGAACAGAACCGATTGCTTGTTCTGTCATTGTTCTTGTAGCAGAATTAAAGTTACGGGCAATACCAAAGTCAGTTACTTTGATAGTACCGTCTTGAAGCAACATAATGTTCTGTGGCTTAATGTCACGGTGAACAATACCCTTTTCATGAGCGTGTTGTAATGCTCTTAAAATTTGAGTTGTTAGGTGCAATGCTTCTTTCCACTGAATTACACCTTGCTGAGCGATATACTCCTTAAGAGTAATACCGTCAATATATTCCATAACAATATACTGAATCATATCACCAAAAGAAACATCATAAACCCTTACAATGTTTGGATGTGAAAGAACAGCAATAGATTTACTTTCGTTTTTAAATCTTCTGATAAAGTCTGCATTATCAAGAAATTCATCCTTTAGGATTTTGATTGCAACTTCTCTATCGTCAACAGTATCGTAACACCTATAAACATTGGCCATACCACCAACACCGATAAGTTCTTGGATTTCATATCTACCGTCAAGCTTTTTTCCTGTGTACTTATCTATCATAATTCTTCCTCCTTAATATATTGTAATAACGGTAATGTTGTCTGTGCCACCACCGAATTTAGCTTCTTCAACTAACTTGTCGGTAATTTGGTTCTTAGGGTTGTTATTTACAACTTCTGCAATTTCCTCTTTGCTGACACAATTAGTTAAACCATCGGTACAAATAATAACAATATCTCCCGGTTTATATTCGTACTGAGTATAATCCACTTTGATAGTATTCTTTACACCGATTGCTCTAGTAATAAAGTTTTTGTTTGGGTGAACTAAGGCTTCATCTTCTGTAATCTCCCCACGACTTACCATTTCTTGAACTAAGGAATGGTCCTTGGTTAGCTGATAAGCCTTTTGATTACGAACAAGATATGTTCTTGAGTCACCTATATGTACAATATGAAGAATATTGTCCCTTAGGAATACACACTCACAAGTAGTACCCATTCCGATAAGTTCAATATTTTTTTGAGCTAAATTATAAACTTCAAGGTTTGCACCGGAAACAATGTTTGTAAGTAGTGCATATAGTTCTTCGTTTGTGAAATCACTGGTATATAGATTTTTCATTTCCCTAGCTATATATTCACAAGCAGTTGTTGAGGCTGTGTGGCCACCATTAGCACCACCCATACCGTCACAAACTACAGCCCATACTGCACCGTCACACATTTTTCCGGAAAGACAATAATCCTGATTATCGTTTCTGACAAGACCTTTATCTGTTTTACTATGTATATTCAAGATTACTTTCCTCCTTTCTTGTGCTTACCTTTTAGTTGTCCACAACTTGCATCAATATCGCTGCCTAAAGTTCTTCTTACAGTAGCAGTAATACCATATTTAGCAAGTACATTGGTAAATGATATTAACCTTTCTTTGTTACTCTTGCGATAATCATTACCTGTAACATCATTTACAGGAATTAGGTTAACATGACACAGCATACCTTTTATTAAATTACCAAGTATATTAGCTGCTTCGTCACTATCATTTACACCATCAATCATAGCATATTCAAAACTTACTCTACGATTGGTTTTATCTATATAATACTTGATGGCTTTCATAAGCTCATCAATGTTATAAGCATCATTAATTGGCATCGTTGCACTTCTCATTTTATCAGTTGGTGCATGGAGAGAAACAGAAAGTGTAATCTGTAACTTTCTATCAGCCAAATCATAAATTCGTGGAACAATACCACAGGTTGACAAGGTAATATGCCTTTTCCCTATATTCAGTCCATCATCTGATGAAACCAAATCAAGGAACTTCATTACATTGTCATAGTTATCAAGTGGTTCACCCATACCCATAAGAACAATATTGGAAATTCTTATGTTAAGGTCTTTTTGGGCTGATTCTATCTGGGCAATCATTTCACCGGCAGTTAAGTTTCTTGTAAAGCCTTGCTTACCTGTTGCACAGAACTTACAACCCATTTTGCAACCTACTTGAGTTGATATACAGATTGTGTGTCCGTGGTGATAACTCATCACAACAGACTCAACACATTGCTCATCATTAAATTTAAACAAATACTTAACTGTACCATCATACCGTGAAATTTGCTTTTTTTCAATATATGCAACAGAAATGTAACAATATTCACTTAACTTTTCTTTTAAGATCTTTGGTACATTCTTCATTTCATCAAAGGAAGTTACACCTTTGTTTATCCATTGGAAAATTTGTTTTGCTCTAAACTTTGGGCAATTTAATGATGAAATAAGCTCTTCAATTTCTTGTAAATTCATTGATTTTAAATCAGTCATTTAGTCACCCTTTCTCAGTATTGCAAAGTAGAAACCATCTGAATTATTAGTTTGTGGGAACAATGAACATTCATATTCATTTTCCTTTATGGTTCTTTTAATATTCTTTGGAAGAATTAACTTCTCACCTACAAAATCTTTATGTTCACTTAGGAATTTTTCTACTAAAAGATTGTTTTCTTTTGGGTTAAGGGTACAAGTGGAATACATTAATTTTCCACCGTTTCTTACTAGATTAGCAGATGAACATAAAATTTTATACTGTATTTCTGTTAAGTCATTATTAACTATATTATCTTTATATCTAATTTCCGGTTTTCTGCGAAGTAATCCAAGCCCTGAACATGGAACATCACAAATAACTATATCAGCAACATTCTCTTCATCAAATGAAGTTGCATCATTAATTTTAGTATTTATAATACTTATTTCTAACCTTTTAGAAGTGGAATAAATCAGCTTGATTTTATGTTTATAAAGGTCATAAGAATTTATCTTACCTTTATTATTCATTAGGATTGCACTGGTAAAGGACTTTCCTCCGGGTGCTGAACAAACATCATACACAACATTATTTTCTTTAGGTGATAATGTTGTTAATGCTATATTTGAAGAAAGGTCTTGTATGTAAAATTCTCCGTACTGAAAGGCTTTAATATTTTCTACCGAACCTGTATTTTTCAGAGTAATTACATTTTCTAAAATAGACTTTTCAGCAATTATATTTTCTTCTCTAAGATTTTCAATTAAAGTATCTTCATCAGTTAAAAGTGTATTTACTCTGGCATATAGTGGAGGTCTGCCATCTACTGAATTTAGCATATGGGTAGTTACCTTTTCGCCATAACTGTCAAGCCATAATTTTATAATATCTTCCGGTACTGAATACTTAACTGAAAGCAATTTTGTTTTGTCTTTAATTTTACTTAAATCACACTTGGTTTCTGCTCTTGAGATACTTCTAAGAATACCGTTAATGAAACCTGATGACTTAAAAAGTCTTAAATTCTTTGCAAGTTGTACTGCCTCGTTAACAGATGCATTATCCGGAACTTTGTCCATATAAAGCATCTGATAAACTGACATTCTAAGGATTACTAAAGTTTTGGTTTCTATTTTCTTTAGTCTTACAGAAGAAAAGCTACGGATTACATAGTCAAGAGTTATCTTCTTTTCCAGTACTCCGTAAATAATTGCTGAGGCAAAAGAAGAGTCTAGCTTATTAAGATTATTCTCTTTTAATGCTTTATTCACTGCAATTGAACTGTAGGACTCTTCAGTTTCAATTTTATAAAGCACATCAAATGCTACTCTTCTTGGGCTTTTCATCTATTATCTTCTCCTATTATTTGCAATAAAAATAAGTCTTAGTAATTGTAGTAAAGCAGTTGCTGCTGAGGCAACATAAGTCATAGCGGCTGCTTGTAAAACTTTCTTTGTACCTTCATATTCTTCAGGGTAAAGTAGGTTAGTATCTCTGATACACTTTAATGCTCTTCTTGATGCATCAAATTCTACAGGTAAAGTTACGAAAGTAAAAAGAACTGATGCTGAGAAGAATATGATACCTAGCCATAAGCAGAATGAAAACTGTGTTGGCAAAAATAAACCTACTAAGAAAAGTATCCATCCTAAGCTAGAACCTACCCTAGCAATTGGCACAATAGCACCACGAATTTTGTTTGGTACATAACCTGTAGCGTGTTGTACTGCATGACCTGCTTCGTGACAAGCAACACCTACTGCTGCAACAGAAGCTACATTATAAACACTATCGGAAAGTCTGATAACATTTGTTCTTGGGTCAAAGTGGTCTGTTAAGTTACCTGCAACTTGCTCAATACGAACACCATGAACACCATAATGATTTAGAACATACTCAGCTGCTTGAGCACCTGTCATACCACGCATATTCCTTACATTGCTATACTTGCTAAAATTGCTGTTTACTTTAACTTGACATATAAGTGACAAAATAAGGCATGGCAGCATAAACACAATATATGTCCAGTCAATACCATAAAAGTAATGATACATAATTTATTCTCCTATCACTGTGCCTTTTTCAAGTTTATGACCTTGTAAAAAAGCTTTAGAATCCATCTTTTTTTTGCCCTGTAGTTGAACAGTATTTACAACAACTGCACCTTCACCACAAGCAATAGTAAGTGGATTTGTGTTTAAAATTTCACCGGGTTTACCTTTACCCTCTGTAAGTCTTGTTTCAAAGATTTTTAGGACTTTGCCATTAAGTTTTGTTGAGGCAACAGGCCACGGTGAAAGTCCCCTAACTTGGTTATGAACTTGTAAATTAGTCTTTGAAAAATCAATATTACACATTGACTTATCAAGCATTTTTGCATATGAACTTTTACTGTCATCTTGCTTGATAGGATGAAGTTCACCTTTTTCTGCTTTTTCAAGTGTATCAAGGATTAGCTTACCACCCATTTCTGCCAATGTATCAAAGACTTCACCGGCTGTATCGTTGATGCCGATTTCATATTCCTTAGTTTCAAGAATATCACCGGTATCAAGACCTTTTTCCATATACATTGTAGTAACACCTGTAACCTTGTCACCGTTTAAAACGGACCACTGAATGGGTGCTGCACCTCTGTACTTTGGGAGTAAAGAACCATGAACATTGATACAACCATACTTTGGAATATTCAAAATATTTTCAGGTAAAATCTGCCCATAAGCAACAACAACAATTACATCAGGGTTAAGTTCCTTAATAATTTCATAACTATCGCTATCCTTTAGTTTTAACGGTTGATAGACAGGTATTCCTAACTTTTCAGCACAAACCTTTACATCAGGTGGTGTTAGTATCATTTTTCTGCCTACCGGTTTATCCGGCTGAGTAAAGACAGCTTGTACAATATGAACTTTTGCAATGTTTTCTAATGATGGAACTGCAAAGTCCGGAGTACCCATAAAAACAACATTCATTAGCCTAACTCCTCTGGGTCTAACATTCTAACAACAATATCCTTAAATACAATACCGTTTAGATGGTCAATTTCGTGACAGAAAGCCTTTGCTAAAAGTTCTTCACCTTCCATTTCAAAGAAATTACCGTTACGGTCTTGAGCCTTTACTTTTACATACATTGGACGCTTAGTGATACCGTATTCTCCGGGGAAAGATAAACAACCTTCTGCCGTTTCTTGTTCACCACTTGTTTCAATAATTTCAGGGTTAACAAGTTCAATTACACCCTCACCAATATCAATTACAACAACTCTTCTTAGCATACCAACCTGTGGACCTGCAAGACCTACACCGTCAGCTTTGTGCATTGTTTCAGCCATATCATCAAGAAGTGTTGCTAACTTATCGTCAAACTTCTCTACATTTCTACATTTCTTATGAAGAATCTCGTCTCCATCTTTTACAATATTTCTAATAGCCATACTCATTCACCTAATTAAAAGACAGTGGATTTATATCTACTGTTATACCTATATTTTTAAATTCCTTATTCTTAGAAAATTCAAGTAATGTTTCCTTAATAACACTACGGAAATCCTTTGAATTTCTACACTTAATTATAGTCTTGTATCTATATTTATTATTTACCTTATAAACATAGGCTTGGCTTGGTCCAAGCACTCTTAAAGGCATACTGCTATAATTATTTTTGATTTTGTTAATTAAGGCATTTTGAAAGGCATTTGCACACTTTATTGTTGCACCCTCAATTATACCTTGATAACCTATAAGACAAATGTCGGAAAAAGGAGGATAAAGCAGAGCTTTTCTCACTCCTATTTCACCTTTATAAAATGTATCATAGTCTTGCTTTGCCGATAGACCTATAACATAATTTTCCGGTGTTGAAGTTTGGATAACTGCAACACCCTTTGAGTCACCTCTGCCGGATCTACCAACTACTTGAGTTAGCAGAGAAAATGCTCTTTCGTAACTTCTGTAATCATCAGAATAAAGCATTTGGTCGGCATTGATAACACCTACTAATGTTACATTTGGGAAGTCAAGACCTTTAGCTACCATTTGTGTACCGATAAGAATATCATATTCACCATTTGCAAAAGCAGTAAGTTTTGTTTCATAACTACTTTTTGTCATTGTGGCATCAGCATCCATCCTTAATACTTTGGCACTTGGAAACATATCAACAAGTTCTTGTTCTGCTTTTTGAGTACCTGCACCACTAAACTTTAGTGTGTGCTGATGACAGTCCGGACACTCATCCGTATAAGGAACTGAATGGCCACAATAGTGACACATCATTCTATTGTTTGCACTATGGTATGTCATAGAAATTGAACAATTGGGACAAGTTACAACTTGACCACAACTTCTACAACTTAAAAATGTATTGTATCCTCTTCTGTTAAGAAGAATAATGGACTGTTTTTTATGAATTAAGTTACTTGAAATAAGTTCTTTTAGTGTTGTTGAATAGTTACTAAAATTACCTTTCATTTGTTCTTCATTCATATCAACAACAGAAACTTGTGGTAATGTTGCTTTACCATATCTTTCTGTTAATTTTACAAGATTATAAATTCCTTTTTCAGCCATATAGAAACTTTCTACACTTGGAGTAGCTGAAGAAAGAAGTAACAAAGCATTGTGTTTATAACACCTAAACTTTGCAATATCTCTTGCGTTATATCTTGGTGTTTGTTCGGATTTATAGGAACTTTCTTGTTCTTCATCCATAACAATCAAACCGATATTTTTTAGTGGGGCAAAAACTGCACTTCTTGTACCCAGAACAATTTTTGCATCTCCTCTACTGACCCTTTTATATTCATCAAGTCTTTCGCCTATTGATAAACCACTATGGAATACTGCAACATTATCCCCAAACCTTGAAGTAAATATTTTGATTAACTGAGGTGTTAAGGCAATTTCAGGTACCATTAATATTGTACCCTTATTATCATTAAAACACTTTTCAATTAACTTCATAAATACTGAGGTTTTGCCACTGCCTGTAACACCATAAAGTAAAGAAACTGAAGCTTTGTCATCACAATACTTACTGTATAAATTATCAAAAGCAGATTGTTGTGACAGGCTTAACACAACTTCATCTTTCTTTACATCTGAAACAGTATAAGGAATTCTCATAACTTCATCAGTAAAGTACCTTGCAATCTTTTTCTTAACTAAAGAATCGGTTACTGACTGGGTGTAGCCTGTATAGTAACAAACTTCCTTTACAGAAGCTTTATCCACAACAGTTAAAAGTTCTGCAACTTTCTGTTGTTTTGGTGTTAACTTATAATCATTAATATCAACATCATCACAAAGTGACACCATTTTTACTGTTGCATCTTTAGTTTTTCTAAAGGCATCATCTTCTCTATTTACTACACCTTGACGGTAAAGTTTATTAAGGGAATTTTCTCCTATAGAAAAAACATTTAAGATTGTTTCTTTTTTTACCGGTTTATTCTCTGATAAAAGATAATCATAAATTTCTCTTTCATAGTCAGTTAGAGAATTTAGTACATCATCATTAACCTTTACTGCTGTATAAAATGTAGAAATATTATAATTTATTCCTACCGGTAACATTACCTTTACAGAATCATAATAAGTACAGAAATATCTATCATGGATAAAATTTACTGTATCAATCATTTCTTGGGTAAAGATAGGCTTATCATCTAGTAATGATGAAATTTCTTTTAGATTTTTTTCTTTACCATAAGACAAAGACAAAATCATTCCTTGACGAAATCTATCTCCTCTGCCAAAAGGTACAAGAACTCTCTGTCCAACTTTTACATTAGACAAATGATCCGGTACTTTATAGCTAAAGAGTCTGTCAAAACCGTAAGTAGTATTATCTACTGCAATTTCTGCAATGAGGAATTCATCATTCTTCATCTTCTGGTTCAAGTAGGTTGTACTTGTGATTTTTAAAATCTTCGATAGCAAGAAGAACCGGCTTTTCGTCAGTAATTATACCCTGTTCTTCAAATTCCTGTGCAATTTCTCTTGCTCTCTTTGCTACACCGATTACTAGTGCATAACGACTTTCCTTACCTGATAACATATCATCTACTGAAGCTAAACGCATAATTATATCTCCTTTTTATAAATTAATTATTTCTTTTTTCTTTCTCTTTTTTCACTATATCAATAACTTGGTTTACTGCATCTTCAACCTTGTCATTAACAACCTTAACATCATACTTTGGAACAAACTGTTTTTCAAATTCTACTGCTGAAAGACGCTTCTTGATAACCTCTTCGGTTTCGGTATTTCTGCCACGAAGTCGAGATTCAAGTTCTTCTAATGATGGTGGCACAATAAAGATACTAAGTGCATCAGGTCGCTTATCCATCATTTGAAGTCCACCTTGAACTTCGATTTCAAGAAATACATCAAGACCTTTCTTTAGCATTTCTTCAACAGGTTTCTTAGGTGTTCCGTAATAATTATCAGAATACTGAGCATATTCAAAGAACTCATCATTCTTAATCATTTCTTCAAATTCTTCTTTTGAAATGAAGTAATATTCTCTACCGTTTACTTCTCCCGGTCTTGGAGCTCTTGTAGTAGCAGAAACAGATAGTCGGAAATTATCTTCTTTCTTTAGCATTTCCTTCATAATTGTTCCCTTACCTACTCCGGAAAAACCGGAATAAATAATAAGTAGTCCTTTGTTATTCATCGCTTTGTTCACCCTCCAATCTGTTACCTATTGTTTCAGGAGAAATAGCAGAAAGTACAACATGGTCACTGTCTGTAATAATAACTGCTTTACATCTTCTGCCGTAAGTAGCATCAATAAGCATACTTTTCTGCTTACTATCCTGAACAATTCGTTTTATAGGAGCAGAATCAGGACTGACTACAGAGATGATTCTGCTTGAATTAACTAAATTACCAAATCCAATATTAATAAGTTTCATAAAGCACCTTTATTCAATGTTTTGAATTTGTTCTCTAATCTTTTCAATTTCAGCCTTAATATCAACTACCATATGAGATAGTGTGCTGTCGTTAGCTTTACTACCGATAGTATTGGCTTCTCTGTTCATTTCTTGAATAATAAAGTCAATCTTTCTACCGATTTCACCATCGCTATTCATAAGTAATTTTAGCTGGTCAAAGTGACTTCTTAGACGAACAGTTTCTTCATCAACTGCAACCTTATCTGCAAAAATTGCAACCTCTGTTAAAATTCTCTGTTCATCAAAATCAGCACTACCTAAAAGTTCTTCAATTCTTTCTTTTAGTCTGGATTCATAATCTTTTACTCTTTCAGGTGACTTTTCTTCAATCTTTGAAACAATAGAAAGGATAGTTTCGGCTCTTGACATAATGTCAGCCTTCATCTTCTCTCCTTCTACTTCTCTCATCTTAATAAAGTTATCAAGTGCTACATCAAGAACTTCCTTAACTGCATTCCAAACTTCTTCCTCATCTTCAGGTGCTCTGTGTACTTGGAAAATATCGTTGTACTGAGCAACAGTAGAAACAGAAATATCATCTGCTACACCATAGTCTGTTGAAAGTTTCTTTAGTGCATTAATATAACCTTGTGCTAAACTTGGGTTAATCTTTACGATTGACTCTGTGTCTTCCTTTTGGCTTAAAGAAACATAAACATCAATTTTACCTCTGCTAACCTTTTCTTTAATATAAGACTTTAACTTTTCTTCAAGAAAGTTATAGCCTCTTGTTGTACGGCAATTAAATTCATAGTAACGGTGGTTTACACTCTTGATTTCTACTACAATATCTCTGCCGTCAACAGTTGCTTCGTGTCTTCCGAAGCCTGTCATTGAACGAACCATTATTATAACCTCGTATATTAATTAAAAAATTCATTTTATACATATATGGGCATTTCGTATTTGCATAGTACCCTATATTGTATTTAATACCTATTATAGCAAACATTCAAGAGTATAACGCACTTTTGTAACTAAATTGTAATATATATTTTAGGTATTTTTCTATAGTAGAAAATCAAATAAATATATTCGCATTTTATTTGCATTTTTCCTATATTTGTGATATAATTTTAAGGCAAATTTTAATATAAGGGATGATATAAATGTCAGGACATAATAAATGGAGTACCATTAAGCAGAAAAAAGGCAAAAATGATGCTGCCAGAGCAAAGGTATTTACAAAGATTGGTAGAGAACTTATTGTTGCTATTCGTGACGGTGGTTCTGCTGACCCTAATGTAAACTCAAAACTTCGTGATTGTATTGCTAAGGCTAAGGCTGCTAATGTTCCTAATGACAACATTGAAAGAATTATTAAAAAGGCTGCATCTTCTAGTGAAGGTGACAACTATGAATCTGTTACATATGAGGGTTACGGCCCATCAGGTATTGCTGTAATTGTTGAGGCTCTTACAGATAACAGAAACAGAACAGCCGGTGAAGTTCGTCACTACTTTGATAAGTTTGGTGGCAATATGGGTACACCGGGTTGTGTTGGTTTTATGTTCTCAAAGAAAGGTGTTCTTGTTGTTGAAAGAGAAGACTTTGACAAAGATGAAGACACTGTAATGGAAGAAGCTCTTGAAGCAGGTGCTTCTGACTTTGAGGCTGATGAAGACATCTTCACAATTTACACAGAGCCGGATGACTTCTCTGCTATTCGTGATGACCTTGCTGCTAAGGGTTATGAATTTGTATCTGCTGAAGTTGAAGAAGTACCATCAACATACACAAAGATTGAAGATGAAGAAACTAAGGCTAAGATGCAGAAGATGCTTGATATGTTTGAAGAAAATGATGACATTCAGAATGTTTGGCATAACTGGGAAATGGACTAATTAGTTTTTAAATTACATCTATTTCAATAATTTAGGACGGTTAAATATAAATAACCGTCCTTTTCTTTTTGTCTTTTAATTTTAAAAGTATGAATAATTATTAGTAGTTATAAAATAATTATAATATAGTAAAGCATAAAAAAGCCACAACTGTAAAAGTTGTGGCTTTAGATTTAAATATTCTTATTTAGCTTTTGTTGTTTGAGTTGCAGCCTGTGTAGCAATTTCTGTTGATGGTGCAGTTGTTGTAGTAACTGTTGTGATACCTTCAGGCTTCTTTTCACCGTCTTTATAGAACTGAGCAGAACCTAGGATTGATTCACTAAACATTGTCTTGTTATTCTTATCAACAATAGTTAGGATACCGTCCTTTAGTTTATATTCAAGAGTTGCCTTATTCTTGTCTTTGTCAGTAACACCCTTAAATGTTAGCTTACCATTTTCAGCAGAATAAGCATAGTAGTATGTTGAGTCCATACCAATATCACTGTTACTTGCATGAACAGTCATAATACCGTTATCCTTGATTTCAATGTCGCAATTCAGCTGATACATACCATAGTAATAAGAAATCTTGTATTCTGTATTCCACTTACCGATAAGTTCCTTATCAGTCTTGTAGTCCTTCATAGACATTTCATCATAACCGGGATTTTTGTCTTGGTTCATTTCAATTGTCTGAGACTCAACCTTTTTACCTGTTGTCTGGTCTGTATAAGCATCCTGAGTTAACTTAAGTGTTGCGTTACCAAATAGCTTAACACCTGTTACTTCGTATGTAAGTTCTGAATTACCGATAGTAATTTTTTTCTTATCACCACTTGTTGATAGCTTATATTCACCCTTAGACTGTTCACCCTGAACATTCATATAGTAAGTACCCTTACCGTTAGAATCTGCTTTTTCAAATGTGTAATATACCGCAATCTTCTCAACTTCATCAGCAGTTGAAGATGCTGAACTGTTGTTCTCTACTTCTCTCATCCATGTACCTGTGATTGTCTTTGAACCAAAAATCCAATAAACACCAAAAGCAATAAGTGCTACTAAGAATACACAAATTGCAATAAAGATACTTGGGTGAATGTACTTAAATAGGAAGAACTTTTTCTTTGGTTCTTCTGTTGGTGCAGTAGTTTCCAATGGTTCACCATCTGCATTTGTTAATTCACCGAACTGTGATACATAACCACCGTTTTCGTCTACACCGTTAGTTTCCTTAGCTGAGGTATTTTCCTCAACTAGGTTTTCATTGTTGATATTGTTTTCGTTATTATCCATTAGAATATTCCTTTCAAAAATTTTGCTATATACTACTATACAATATTATTCTCAATAAATCAACATTTTTATTTTTATATATATTGATAAAGTTATAACAATTTAATAAAAATCCAAAAAACTTATTGATAGAAGGTTGATTTTGTGGTATATTTTTAAGCAAGGAAATATGTTCCTTAAAGAAAAAGCAACTCATAAAGGAGAAACTTGAGATGGATTCTAACACTTTATACAATGTATGGTGCGAAAACGCCAAGGAAGATAAAGATTTAATTGAAGAATTAGCTGCAATTAAAGGCAATGAAGATGAAATTTACGAAAGATTTTACAAGAACCTAGAATTTGGTACTGCCGGTCTTAGAGGGGTTATCGGTGCAGGTACTAACAGAATGAACATTTATGTTGTTCGTCAGGCTACTCAGGGTCTTGCAAACTATGTAAATAACATTGGTGGTGGTGCAGTTGCAATTAGCCACGATAGCAGAATTAAAGCTGACCTATTTATGAATGAAGCTGCTAAGGTTCTTGCTGCTAACGGCATTAAGGCATATATCACCAGTGAACTACAACCAACACCTGTTCTTTCTTTCCTAGTAAGACACTTTGGTTGTAAAGCAGGTATTATGGTTACTGCTTCTCATAACCCTGCAAAATATAATGGTTATAAAGCATATGGTAGTGACGGTTGTCAGATGACAGACAATGCTGCCGGTGCAGTTTATGATGAAATTCAAAAGATTGATATGTTCACAGGTGTTAAGACTATGGACTTTGACAAGGCAGTTGAAGAAGGTCTTATTGAATATGTTAATGATGATGTATATACAGAATACCTTGCTAATGTTAAAGAACAGCAGGTAAATGAAGGTCTATGTGCTGACTCAGGTCTAAAGGTTGTTTACACACCACTTAACGGTACAGGTAACAAGCTGGTTAGAAGAGTTCTAAAGGAAATCGGTATTAATGATGTAACAGTTGTTCCTGAACAGGAAATGCCTGACGGTAACTTTACAACTTGTCCTTACCCTAACCCTGAAATCAAGGAAGCTCTACAGTTAGGTCTTGATATGTGTGAAAAGGTTAAGCCTGACCTACTACTTGCTACTGACCCTGATGCTGATAGAGTTGGTATTGCAGTTCCTGATAATGGCACATACAGACTAATTACAGGTAACGAAACAGGTATTATGCTAACTAACTACCTACTAAGCGTTAGAAAAGAAAAAGGCACATTACCTAAAAATCCTATCGTTGTAAGAACTATTGTTACTTCCCTACTAATTGATGAAATCTGTAAGAAGTACAACTGTGAACTAAAGAAAGTTCTAACAGGCTTTAAGTATATTGGTGAAGTTATCCTAAGACTTGAAGAAAAGAATGAAAAAGAAAGATTTGTATTTGGTTTTGAAGAAAGCTACGGTTATCTTGCCGGTACTTATGTAAGAGATAAGGATGCTGTTGTTGCTTCAATGTTAATCTGTGAAATGGCTGCTTATTACAGAAAGCAAGGTAAGACACTTGCTAATGTAATTGATGAAATTTACAAAGAATACGGCTATTACAGAAACACAACACTTTCATTTGAATTTGATGGTGCCAGTGGTATGAAGAAGATGAAGGAAATTATGGATAATCTTCGTAAAAACCCACTAAAGACTGTTAACGGTGAAACTGTTAAGACAATTTACGATTACCTAAAGAGTGAAGAAAAAGATGTTGCTACAGGTGAAATCACACCTATTGACCTACCAAAGTCAAATGTACTTCACTTCTGCTTAGGTGGTAATGCAGTTATCATAAGACCTAGTGGTACTGAACCAAAGATTAAGCTTTACATTACTTCTATCGGTAAGACAGAAGAAGAATCAGTCGAAATTGGTAACAAGATTGCTGATGATGTTAAGGCTCAGTTAGGTCTAAACTAATTTAATTAATCATAAAATTATGGCTATGTAGATTTTCTACATAGCCTATTTTTTTGCATATAAAAAGGTGGCTAACTAAAGCCACCTTAATTTATTATAAATATAAAATTTTAGAATTTTGTAATCTTGGTTAAACCTACTGAAGTGATTATTAGTGTCAAAAGCTCTGCCACTGCAAAAGCTAACCACACACCTGTCATACCGAATAAAATTGACATAACAACTGCTGAAAGTATAATCAGTACAAAACCTCTTGCAATTGATGTTGCAAATGCCCACTTAGGAAAATTTGTTGCACTGAATATACCTGAACCTACTACATTTAAACCTGCAAATATAAAGCCTATTGAATATAATCTTAAGCCTACTACTGCATACTTTTCAAGTAATAAATTATTTTCACTGTTAAACACACCAACAATAAAATCTGTAAACACAAAGATAAGTAAAATCATTATTGCCGACAGTAACAAAGAAGTTATAATACTCAGTTTTCTTAAAATTTTTATATCGTCTTTATCACCTTTACCGTAATGTTCGCTAAATAAAGGCTGACTACCTTGTGATACACCATTAAATACGGAAATTCCCACAAGAGAAACATTTGCTACGATACCGTAAGCTGCAACACCTGTGTTACCTGTTAAACCTAAAATCAGGAAGTTGAATACTATTGTAATAACACCTGATGAAATTTGTCCTACAAATGAGGATATACCAACCTGACAAGAATAAACAAGCTTCTTAAATGATGGTTTCTGTGGCTTTAATGATGTTGTATTTTTCTTTGAAAAGATATGGATAAAACAAATCATTACACCTACTATCGGTGACAATGCAGTTGCTAGGGCAGCGCCTTCCATACCCATATTTAGTGGGAACATTAGCACATAGTCAAATATAATATTAAACAAACTACTGAATAATGTTGCTGACATTGCTATTGATGGTGAACCGTCATTTAAAACAAATGCATTGAAAATATGATTCCAAATAAAAAATGGTGCAAATGACATAAATATCATTGTGTAACCTCTTCCCACTTCTACAATGGTACTGTCACCACCCATAATAGAAACAACTTGTCCCGGAAAAAATAAACCTATTAATGAAAATATAAGACCTATAGTTGTTCCCCAAAACAGTGCATTAAAGAAATAATTTGTTTTACTTTTTGAGCCTTTATTTTTATTAATAGAAAATCGTATTGCTGAACCAACACCAATCATTGCACCTATTGCAAAAATAAAGCTATATATAGGCAACACAATATTTAGAGCCGTAATACCGTTAGCACCAACTGACTCTGAAATAAAAAAAGTATCTGCAAGAATATATAGTGACATGCCTATCATTCCCAAAACATTTTGAGAAACATATCTTACAAATTTCTTGGTAACACTTTTGTTATTACTTTTTGCTATGGTCATATAATCCCCCATTCCATAGTAACTGATTGTAACACAATTAAACAAGAATATCAACATAAATTTACTGTCCCATTTATGGTATTGACTTTATAGAACAAATGTTCTATAATTATATAGAACAAAGGAAAGGAAAAGCAAAATGAGAACAATATTACACAGTGATTGCAATGGTTTTTATGCCAGTGTAGAGTCTTTACTACATCCGGAATACAGAGATAAGCCACTTGCCGTTGCAGGTGATGCCGAAAACAGGCATGGTATTATTTTAGCTAAAAATGAACTTGCTAAAAAATATTTTGTAAAAACCGGTGATGCTATTTGGCAAGCAAAAAATAAATGTCCGGAACTTGTTGTTATTGAACCACACTTTGACCAATATATGAAATTCTCAAAGCTCACTAAGGCTATGTATGCTGAATATACCGATAGAGTTGAGTCCTTTGGTTTAGATGAGGCATGGCTTGATGTTACCGGTTGCAATAGAAGTGGTTATGAAATCGCAAAAGAAATTAACGAAAGAATTAAATATGAACTTGGAATTACTGTTAGTATCGGTGTTAGCTTTAACAAAATTTTTGCAAAGCTAGGCAGTGACTACAAGAAACCTGATACTATAACTAAGATTGATATTGACGGTTATGACGGATACAAAAACAAGGTGTGGCCTCTCCCTTGCGAGGACTTACTTTATGTTGGTAAGGCAACTAAAAAGCATTTACACACTATCGGCATATATACAATTGGAGATATTGCAAATTGCCCTGTAGAGATACTTAACAGTAACTTAGGCAAAATGGGTGAAGTTCTACACACCTTTGCAAATGGTCTTGACTCTTCTCCTGTTGCACAATTTGATGAAAGACCTGATGTAAAATCTATCGGTAACTCTACAACCACACCCAGAGATTTGGAAAATTACTCTGATGTAAAAATGATTGTGCAAATACTTAGTGACAGTGTTGGCAGAAGAATGAGAGAATTGGGCTTTAGGTGTAAAACTGTTACTATACAAATAAGGGATAAAGACCTTTTTTCTTTTACCAGACAAGGGCAATTAAATAATTATAGTAGTTGTACAAGTGATATTCGTAACAAGGCTTTGGAATTATTTAGAAACAACTATAACTTTAGAAAGCCTATACGTTCTATTGGTGTATCTGTTAGTGGGCTTATTGGTGACAACTCACCATTTCAGCTATCTTTCTTTGAGGACAACAACAAGGATATTAGAGATGAAAAGTTAGACAAGACACTTGATTCACTAAAAAACAGATTTGGCAACTATGCAGTACGACCTGCCTTTTTGATGAAAGACAAAAACCTTACTTTATTAAATCCAAAAGATGACCACATTATTCACCCTGTAGGATTTTTTTAATGGAGAAATTTTATGAAAGAATATGTTAGCGTTACGGCAAAATTTGATGAAGATGGAAGTTTGTTGCCTTTGGTGATAAACTGGGATGATGGCAGAAAATATAAAATTGACAAAATCACCGATATTCGTTTTGCAAGTTCCCTTAAAAGTGGTGGTGTTGGTGTTAGGTACACCTGTCAAATTATGAACCACACAAGGTATTTATATTTAGAAAGTAACCGATGGTTTGTTGAAAAATAATTTTACACTATATTGGGAATGAATAACTATGTTGTTAAGCCAAAATAGCATCAATCAAATTATATTGAAAACTCAGTAACTAATTGACTAAACACAATAAATCATATAGAATTATATTGTTTTTAGGTGTGATATAATATTAAAAAATGGTAACTAAAAGGAGGAAACAACTATGTAAGTACTTGCAGTACCAATAAGAGGGTCATTTGAAGTTTCACCTGATAAAGTTGAGCTTTTTAAAAAGGAAACTAAAGATTTTAATGGTAGACAAATTGCATTAGAAAGATTAAATAAACATAGTAAAGGTGATGTTGTTTGGGTTTTGAAAAAGTAGAAAAATAATAATATTGTTTCAAGGTATTTACTCAGTTAATATTAAATTAATTGATTTATTAGGTATAGAAAAGGTGCAGTAAAAATTACTGCACCTTAGTTTTTATAAATATTTATTTAGTTAAATGACACTGTATAATCATCAACATAAACTGTAACACCTATCGGATTACCGGCATTGTCAAAGTAAATATTGCCGTCATATGAACCTAAAGTAATTGAATTACCGTCAATTTCGTAATTACCACTTTCGTTAGCTACATTACCAACCTTTAAAGTGTAAGTACCGTTACTATTTAGTGATAAAGAAACATCACCCTTTAGTTCCTTAGAAAAGTCATCAGAAATAACATCACCATCAGGAGTAATGCACTTATATGGTGCAAATGAAGCAGTTACACCACTACCGGTACCGGAATTAGGAGCAGTTGTTGGTTCTGCCTCTGTAGTAGTTGGCTCTGTTGTTTCTTCCTCGGTAGTAGGCTCTGTAGTTTCTTCTGTTGTAGGTTCAGTTGTATATTCTGTAGTATCTTCTTCAGATGTAGAATATTCTTCTGAAGTTGTAGTTACTGTAGTTGTAGAAGAAGTAGTAGTTGAAGTAGTTGTGTTATCACTTTTATTTTTGCCACAGCTATTGAGAACTATAACAACTGCAACAATAATAAGTACAACTACTGCTACAATCAAGCCGATAATAAGAGGCTTTTTGTTGTTATTTTTCTTCTTAGGTGAACCATATGTATCTGTACGAGAAACAATAGGTTTTGGTTCATCATCAACCTGACCCATATCGTAATCATCTTTATAGTTAGCTTTATCTGCTTGAGAATAGCTACTAATTTCTTCACTATCTTCATTATCACCGGAAAAGTCATCACCATAATCATCATTACTTAGTGAATGTTTTGAAACATATTCACCGGTATTTTGATTATCACTTTTACTGTTAAGGTTGAAAACCTTTGTTTTATCTAAATCATCATTAAGGTCATTAATATTGACCTGTTCATCATCATAAGGTCTTTTATTGTCACTCATTCTTTTCACTCTCTTTCTTTTCTATCATTTGTAATAGAACATCCCTTTTAATCATTTTACCATTGTGGAAAATAAAGTCCTCTTTACTTTTCTTAACTTTTTCTACATCAACATCACTAAAGTCTTCTTTGGACTCATTACGTAGTTGAGCTAACTTTTCTTCTGTACTTTTTCTATCGTGAACTAAATCAGCTTTACCTGTAATCATCATCATCATATTTTCTTGAATAAAAAAGTTAGATACAAGAGAAAATGATGCAGGATAAATCAGTAGTAACATAATAGCAGAAACCACTAAAACTGCCACACCGTTACCCATACAGAATATAAGTGGTGTTGCACAAATTGCAGTTAAAATTGCTAAAGAGAAAAGTGCAGCAAAGTTAACCTTTAGTTCACCTATGGCCATTAATGCACTGTTCTTGAGAATATCCTTTTCGGATAATTCAAAAGTTACTGTCATTAGTGGAATATATAGATACATAAAAAGTACCCACAAAGCAATTAAAATTACTGCAACAAGCATAACATACATCATACCACCAAGGACTTTTGCCATTCCTGCATAAAAAGAAAAAGAGAAAACTCCTATAGTAAACACAAAGTAAAGTATAATACTATGAATTAAAAATTGCCTATAATTTTCGGTTACACCACTAATAAAAGTTGTAAAAACATCTACATCTTCACCACGACCAAGGTTTCTTGTTACCTTGGTTACACCTGCATATAGTGGATAACATATAGGTATAACAAGTGTAGTAATAACAATGTTAAGTACTGAACCAAAGTTGTTACCTATAAGGTGTAGCAAAAAACCTACAATACCAAATGGTAAAGCAAAAAGTAAATTTGTAAAAATGATTTTATGTATTTTTCTAAAATAAATAGAAACTAGATTTTCAAAAGTAAATTTTTTTCTTTCTGTCGCCATTATAATTCCTTATCCTGAATTTTATATGTTAAAGAAGTGAAAATACAGTAACAAAAACAGTACCGAATCCACCACAGAACCAACCATTGCTATAAAAAGGCAAGTGGCTGAATCTTCAACAAATTCTCTTAATTCAAGAGAAATATTCTCTTTCTTGATAATCACCTTAAAAACATTTGCTGAAAGATGAAAGGTCTTTTCACCTTGTAAAGCAAGTGAAGCAGAAGAAACAAAAAAACCGGGTATCATAGCAAGCAGGAAAAATCCAAAACCCTTTAGACCACTGATTGAACATAAGGTTGTTAAGGATAGACCCATACCAAAACCTTTAAACATAGTAACAAGTGGTGTAAGTCCGTTGCCCCATGGACAAAATCCAAGTAAAAATATTGCCACAAAAAATATAAATATAGGGGCAAAATTACAACTAAACACACCCAAATAATCAAGACTTGCTCTACTTGTAAAATCAGTTGGAAATAAAAAGTCAAAGGACTTTTTAAATTCTAAATCGGTATTTACCCCGAAATATATACCCAGAATAAAACCTACTAAAATTGAAATAAGAAACATAGCAAAGATACCGTATCTTTTTATAAAGTAGGTTATGTTATTTTTTCTGTTGTGAAAATTTTTTGGTGATTTAATTTTTAAAACTATTCCTTTCATATATACCTCCATAAGTTGTCCTTATGTAAGAATATATATGAAAGGATTTATTTATTTATGATTATTTACCAAGCTCTTCTGCTCGATTTGTACAAGACTTCATAGCTTCTTTGATACCATCATAGAATTTGTAGTCTTCTAAAGTTTTTAGTGCTGCAAGAGTAGTACCACCCGGTGAAGATACTTTCTTAATAAGAGTATCAAGAGAGTCACCACTATCCTTAATCATAGCTGCACTGCCTTCTAGGGTAGCAACAATAAGGTTTAACGCACTTTCATAAGGAATGTTACACTCATTAGCATAGTCAGCCATTGCCTTTGCAAATAGGTAAATATATGCCGGACTACTGCCGTTTACTGCAATAATTTCATTCATATGATCCTCAGTAAACACTTCTACTGCACCATTAAGACCAAACATATCCTTTACTACAGAAAAGTCTTCTTCGCTGATATTATCTGACGGGCAAAGAGCAGTTGCACCTTTACCTAGTAGTAATGGTGTATTTGGCATAACTCTAACCATAGGACAATTGCATCCTAGGGCCTTTTGTACATAAGAAATTGAGATACCTGCTGCAATAGAAACAAAAATCTTTTCTTCGCTTACTGAGTCTTTAACACCACTAAGCACTTCTTCATAGTTCTGAGGTTTAACTGCTAAAACAATAATATTGCTATCAGTAACTACCTTAGTAGAAGTATCACAAGTAGTAACACCTTTTTCAGCCATTAGCTTAAGCTGATTTTCGTTAACATCAAAAACATTAATGTTTTCAGGTGCAACCACCTTATTCTTTAGCAGTCCGTTAATAATGGCAGTTGCCATATTACCTGCACCAATAAAACCTATTTTTTTATCCATTATTCTCTCTCCTTTTAGCTACAACCAAAGCTTGGGTTATGATATACACAACGATAATAGAAGTTGTTTTTATTCTTTTCACCATCACGGGTATAGTCACCGTAATAGTACATTTCACCTTCATCAATTCTTCTATACAATAGTCCTGCATAGCAACTGCCACCGGCATGATGGTAACAGAAAATATTGCTGATAAAGTCCTTGATAAACACATTCTTTAGGTCACGAGTACCTTTCTTGTTATAAGAAGTTACATTTAGATACTTGTAGTTAATATAACCAACTGCACCCTTACTGTCAATTACCTTATAATATTTTTTACTGTATATTGAAGCACCGGCAAGTTTAAGTGTAGCACCTTTGGAAATAGTTTTTACATTAGCTGAACTATCAGATGCAGACTTTTTCATAGAAACTTTCGCAGTTGTCTTAACCTTAGTTGGGTTGGAACTTGAACTTGGATATGAATGATTAACAAACATATTAATAATATCACTATCATTGGATAAAATACCTGTACCACAGTTATATACAAGTGTAACTAAAGCATCAAATTGTCTTTGATTAAACTTTATTTTGTTGCCAAGTAGGAAATTATTTACCTTAGTAACATAACCATCAGTTTCTACAGAATCAACTAGATAAGCCATAGCTTCACTCTTGGTCATTCCGTTATAGAATGAGTCACCTGAATAAATAACTCTACCATAACCAACAGTTAAGCAAGGGAAACTGGTTAATGGGTCAAACATAGCATTTGAAAGTAGTCCTTCATAGTTAGAGATAAAGTTAATAACGCTGTTACTTGCGTGTCTTTCTTCACAAGAAGTTTCTGTATTGCTGGTAACCTTAGTTACAAAAGCTTTACCATAACTACCGACACTTTTTGACCAAGTACCGTTGTGTTGTGAATAAGCAACTACCTTGTACTTACCGGACTCAGTTAACTTTTTCTTACCTTTCCAAACGTAGTTGTTACCACTTACGGATTTTTCTGTTGCTTTTACAGTATATTTTTTGCTACCGATTGTAACATCAAATTTAACTGCACTTCTGCTTTTATCTGTAATAGCAACAAATGTTACTGTGCTATTCTTTGGTGCTGAGTTAGGATTTGCATATGTAAACTTTACAGCTTCTGCACCCTTAACATCAAGCAAACAACTTGCCCAACCATAAGATGTTTTGCAATAAACAACTGCTTTACCGGCTTTCTTAGTTGTTACCAAACCATAATTTGTAACAGTAGCTACTGAATTATCTGAACTGGACCAACTTGCACCGGATGAAGAAGAAGTTAAATAAACTGATTTACCTTTAGTGATATTATATTTTTTATTTGAAATATTTACACTATTATTCTTTGTACGAACATTTACACTACAAGACAAAGAATTTGCACCAACACTGGCTTTAACTGTTGTTGAGCCATTTGCTTTACCATACAAAATACCTTCATCATCAACTGTTGCAACTTTAGAGTTACTTGAAGTCCACTTTATCTTTGAACTTGAAGTATTGCTATACTGAATACCGTAGTAACTGCCTTTATATACAGAGGCTGATGTACTCTTTAAAGTAAGAGGACCTTTTGTTACACCACCTGTAGATGGAGGTGTTGGTGATGTTTTTGTAGTTTTGAAATAAATGCTTATGTAAGATTTAGAAAGATAACCTGTTGAGCCGTTGTAACTTACCTTTGACCATGAAGAATTACCGTTATTGGACATATTCATTGTTGTGCCACTTGGAACAACAGTAATTACTCCGTAGGAAGTACCGGCACCTTTTCTTAAATTTACATTATCGGTAGTTTTACAAGTCATATAAACGGATGAGCCCTTAGTTTTGTTAATATGCTTTACCGGAACATAACCTGCTTTTCCTGAGCTGTCTTTACAATAAACCCAGCTACCACTACTATTCTTTTGAATGTAAAGCGCTTGTCCCTTTTTTATTTTCTTAACAACTTTACCTTTTGAACTAGCTGACTTTCTCATATTAAAATTACCGTTTGCAGTAACTTTATACTTGTTGCTATAAGCTGAAGAAGTTATAGGCATAACAAAAAAGGTTGAAATTACGATTATCATAGCCAGAAAAACACTAATAGCTTTTCTAGCCGAAAACGAATTATCCATTGAAATCACCCACTCATTGTTTAAAAAATATTTTTCTATACTTATCTATGTACTGAGCAACTGCTACCCTAATCGCAAAGTCATAAAGTATAAAAATCAAATTACCTGCTAATAGGAAAATTAAAGGAATGTTAACTCCAAAAACTTCAAATGCATCCTTTGGTAATGAAAAAACAAAAAGCATTAAGAAATAAACAGATACACAAGCAGCATTGAAAATTGCAAATTTTATGATATACTGAACCACTTTACTTTTTAGTCTTTCTATATAGCTTTTTACTATAGGATAATAACCAAAAAACAAAGTAAAGAACAGTGCTGCCTCTTTATCGGAAACAAACAAAATTGACATTATGGAGATTACTGCATAAACAAGCATTGACCAACCAAAACCAAATTCCAGGAAAATTGAAATTAGAAAAATTCCTGATAGAACCGGAAAGGCATATGTGCCAAAAGGAAAAATACCTGTAAACATCATAAGTGCTAAAGATACTGCAGAAATTACACCACCGATGGCAATTTTAAAGGCTTGAGTTTGTTTCATTAGCATCCACCACCACAGCAGTTACAACACATATCTGCACACATCATACCGGCACACATATCGCAACAACTACAGCCATACTGTTGATTAGGCTGATTATATGCACCACCTGCACCATACTGTCTTGCACGCATTATGTTCTGATAAGCTGCTGTATATTCAGGATTACCGGGATTCATTTGTACTACCCTTTGGATATACTGAAAGGCTTGTTCTCCCCAACCTTTCTTTGAAGCAATCATACCCTTTAGGAAGTACCACTCAGCAATCTTCTGAGAATCTGCCATTGAATCCAACATTCTGTCAGCTTCATCAAGACTGTTTGTCATAATCAGCTGACGAACTCTCTGGAAAATTGGGTCAGATGCTCCACCATAACCGGCACTTGAACCATATGATGATTGGTCCTGAGAATTTTTGTTCTTTCTCATATCCATAATCATATCATATGCTTCGTTTATTTCTTTCATTTTTTCATCTGCAACATCTTTTAAAGGAGAATCAACATACTTATCAGGATGATACTTTTTTGCAAGTTTTCTGTATGCTGACTTTACTTCTTCATCAGTTGCTGTTTCTGGAATATCCAAAATTTTATACGGATTTGTTACCATTCTTTTCCTCCGAAAATAAAACTGTTCTCTGCTTTTGAGCTAGTCCCTTTAGCAAAATATTATCAATAATACCTTTATATAATGTAATATCAAGTAATTCAAAAGCATTATATGCTTGTGCTAAAGACTGGTTCAAAATCTGAGAAATGTAGTTTTTGAAATTTTGTTCACCGTTATAATTCATTAATAAAAATGGATTATAGTTATTTTTCTCTCTATCTTCTTCTAAATCATCAGCAGCATCCATAAGGTAAATCCATCTACCTAAGTTATATCCCATTGTTTCTAAAATTAATTTTCTTGATTTGTCTTGTTCCTCATAAGACAAAACAGTCTTTAACATTTTAGCAGTAGGGTCTGCTGACATATCCAGCTGAGCATTATCCATTGATTCAACTATAAATTGTTCTTTAGACATTGTTTCAACTGCACTATATATGTAAGGATATTTTTCTTTTGCTTTATTTGCCCATTTCTTTGCAATAGGTTTCAAAAATTTGTATGCTAATTTCTTAATACCCTTTGAGTCGGAAATGTTATCCACTATCTTAAAGTAAACACTTACAACAGAAAGTGCCGATGCTTTTGAAAGTGCATCTTCACCGTTCTTTATATAAGTACATTTCTTCAGTGGGTTACATCTACACATTTTCTTTTCGTAACCGGGACATTCACCGTTAAGTGAAAGCAAAAGCAAAGCATAAAAAGTACAATCGTAGGATAGTATAAACCTTGACAATTTGCTATATTCCGTGCCAAGTGTTCTACATAATCCACAGTAAACAGACTTGTACTCATTAAACTCTCGGACAAGCAGTTCGTCTTTATATATAGTAACATAACCAAACATACTGTCCACCTCAACATATAATTTATCTAGTTTATTATATCACATCTTTTGACATCTTACAATAGCTATATTACAAAAGGTTACGATAATATTGTAGTTTGTTACTAAAAAGTAACTTTTATTTCATTTAATATATACTTATTGTTAATTTATGTTCATAGAGATTTTTATAATTCTACATTGATTATTTGTTTATTAATAACAAATAAATGCAAGATATTTTATTTTAATTGCAATTTTGCAAGTATTTTCAATGTATTTTCAATTATTTTTTATAATTTTGCAAGAAATAAAGTATTGACAAGCAAATTTTATTATGCTAAACTAAACTCAGACAAAGAGGTCAACTACCTAGAGGTAGTTTGCGTCTTTGTCTTTTTTATTCTATTTCCATATTGAAAGGAGAACAAAAAATGGATAGGGGTAGTATAGCTTTTATGATGGTTTGCACTGCACTGGTATTTATTATGACACCGGCACTTGCATTCTTTTATGGAGGACTAGTAAGAAAGAAAAATGTAATTAACACAATGATGGCTACAATGTTCATTGCCGGTACTGCTGTACTGATGTGGGTACTATTTGGTTATTCACTATCATTTGGCGGTGACAATGGTGGTTTCATCGGTAACTTTGACTTCTTAGGTCTTAGTGGTGTTAGTATTAGTGAAAGCACAAGAGGTCTTGAAATTCCTGACCTACTATTCTGTGCATTCCAGATGATGTTCGCTATTATTACACCGGCACTTATTACCGGTGCAGTAGCAGGTAGAATGAAGTTTAAAGCTCTTGTACCATTCATCTGTTTATGGTCTTTACTTGTTTATTATCCTCTAGCCCATATGGTTTGGGGTGGTGGATTTATGGGAGCAGAAGTTGAAGGTGGTTCAGGTTTATTTGGAACAGGACTATACCTTGATTCTGTTGACTTTGCCGGTGGTAATGTTGTACATATCAGCTCAGGTGTTACCGGTCTTGTACTTGCTATTATTCTTGGCAAAAGAAGAGATTACCACAAAAACAGTTATCAGCCACACAACATTCCATTTGTTCTTTTAGGTGCAGCATTCCTATGGTTTGGTTGGTTTGGATTTAATGCAGGTAGTGCTTTAGCTGCTAACGGTACTGCAGTTCATGCATTTATGACAACAGGTATTTCATCAGCTTGTGGTTTAATCTCATGGTTGATTATGGATATTATTACTGCTAAAAAGCCAACACTTGTTGGTTGTTCTACAGGTTTAGTTGTTGGTTTGGTTGCAATTACTCCCGGGGCAGGATTTGTACCAATTTGGGCATCTATTATTATTGGTTTACTTGTTAGCCCTATTTGTGTTGGTGGTGTACACCTAATCAAAAAGGTTCTAAAGATTGATGATGCACTTGATGCTTTTGGTTGTCACGGTATTGGTGGTATCTGGGGTGGTCTTGCAACAGGTATCTTCGGTGTTAAGGAACTTGCTCCCGGTGTTGAGTCAGGTGCTAAGTGGGATGGACTTGTATTTGGTGACTATCACCTATTCCTCGCACAAGCAGAAAGTATTATAGTTACTATTGTAATTGCAGTAGTTGGTACACTAATTTGTGCCGGTATTGTTAAGCTATTTGTTAAGAAACTTAGAGTTTCTGACACAGTTGAAAGACTTGGTCTTGACGAATCACAACATGGTGAAGTTGCTTATCCGGCTGACATTTAATTAATATATTATTTCATAAAATACCTCCTTATTGAATTTTACTAAAAAAAAATATATAATAATATAAAATCCAATTTGAGAGGTATTTATGAACTGTTACGATTTTGATAAAACTATATATAATGGAGACTCTACAAAAGATTTCTACTTATTTTGCTTAAAAAGACATAAAGGTATTATTAAGACTTTTCCCGGTTTAATTAAGGCTTTCACAAAGTTTTATGTACTTAAAAAAGGTAACAAAACTGATTTTAAAGAAAAAATGTATCGTTTCTTACCTTATGTTAATATAGAAAAGGACTTACCTGAATTTTGGGCAAGTCATAAGAATAATATTAAAGATTGGTACTACAAAACACAAAGAGAAGATGATGTTATTATTTCAGCTTCCCCCGAATTTCTCTTAGAACCTATTTGTAAGGAACTGGGAATTAAGTACCTAATGGCATCTAAGGTTGATATGAAAACCGGTAAGTATGAAGGAATCAACTGTCATGGTAAAGAGAAGGTCAGAAGATTTTATGAAATGTTTCCTAACGGAAAGATTGAGGACTTTTTCAGTGACAGTTACAGTGACTCTCCCCTTGCTGAAATTTCAAAGAAAGCCTTTCTTGTAAAAGGTGATGAACTAAAAGATTGGTAAACAAAAACTATTTAATAAGAGGTTTTGACAATGAATAAAATTTATAAGGTTGAAATTATAACTCGTCCTGAACTTTTTGATGATTTAAAAGAAGCACTTAACTACCTTGGTGTTAACGGTATGACAGTTTCTGATGTAAACGGTTGTGGTATGCAGAAAGGTCACACATATTACAGAGGTGTTAAAAGAGATGTTAACCTAATTAAGAAAATCAAGGTTACTGTTGTTGTTTCTGAAATTCCATATGAAGAAGTACTAAAAACAGTTGAAAAATGTTTAAAGACAGGTACTGTTGGTGACGGTAAGTGCTTTGTTACTGAAGTTGTTGATGTTCTAAGAATCAGAACAGGTGAACGAGGAGTTGCAGCACTAATGGGTGCTAATGAATGTTAATTAATCTATAATTTATATAAGCCACTCTTACGAGTGGCTTTTTCTTTCGATAGTTTAATTTAATACTATAAGAAAACTGCCACCCATAAGGATGGCAGTTATTTTTATTTACAACCACAATCAGGCTTTTTATTTTCATCACCAATATCACATACTGTTGGTGGGAAAAATTCATTTGTAGGGAATTCAAGTCTGTTGAACATTTCACAAGGATTATCTGAAGTTGTGACACACTCTTTCTCAGGAATACAGAAGTCATATGCCGGTATAAGCATTTGTACATTTCGCTCTATCTGTACTATTGTAAAGATACCGATTGTTGCATACACAGACATTGAACCATTCTGCAAGAAATCTCCACCAAATCTGCGACAAATTGACTCAGGAATTCTACAAGGTGGATTGCAAGGACATTTGCACTCACAAACCTTTGCTGATAGAGCAATTGGTGTTGCTACCTGAACAGTAGCTTTCGGTAGATTTTGCGATGGTTGAAGTTGTTTACAATCGCACTCATCATAGTTATACTCACTTGTAAAAGTCTTTACACTTCCCTCACTACCATAAAGAATAACCTTTTTACTATGAATTGCAAGACCGTTTACTGTTACAGGGCAACTACCCGGTGACATAAATGCCTCAATAGCAACATCAAAGAAGAAGGTCATATCCACAGAATAAAAGCCTCTATGGAATGGTACTTGCTCTAGTGTTGAATACACTGTAATAACATCTGCTGACTTAATTCTGACGGATACTGCACCGTCAATTACTGATTGGCTTTGTTCGGTAAAATATACCCTTAAATCACTAAGGCAATCCTTATCTCCACAACTGTCATATATTCGTTGGGCATCAATACAAATAGATTCCTTAGGGTTGCAAGTAGTATGTTCACCAAAAGGACTTTCTGCCATAAGTAAAACCTCCATACATAGTGAAACTTTTGTTTCCGTCATTGACGGTGTAACACTATATCATATGGAGGTTTTCTGATTTTGTGATTGAATAGGTGAATTTTATTTTGTTATTTTTTTGATTGTGGGTTAAGATTAATAAGTTCTATAAATTAGGGTTTGTGGGGATGATTATGTAATGTAGATAAATTAGATAATAACCGATTAATTCATCTAATTTATAGTTTTTCCCTCCTTCAGTCATTCTTTAAAAGGTGAATTGCTCTGCAATTCACGAATGACAGCTCCCTCGTCTGAGGGAGCCAAGCGTAATATGTACAAATTTACAAGTTTGTACATAATTAAAAAATTGTACAGACCTTGTTGCCTCCCTCGCTGAGGGAGGTGGCTTTGCGTATGCAAAGACGGAAGGAGTGATTGGAATTGTAAATTCATTTACAATTCCATATTTGCTGAAACTATCAAATAGCACTACAAACTCTAATTTATCAAACTAATCTTTACCCACAGACAAAATTGAAAAACCCTAATTTATCAAACTCATCTTTACCCACAAACAAAATTGAAAAAAACTAATTTATCTAACTAGTCTTTACCCACAATCAAAATTAAAATCACAACATTTATGATGTTATTCAGAAAATAACAAGTTTTTTCATATTCACTTCTTGAAATGTGGAAAAACTTTGCGAAAAAATTAATGAACATTTTTATTTTTGGTGTATATAAATAGTTAAATATAGGCTTGATATATTGCATTTTAAGAAAAAAATACACAAATTGTACCTTGAATAAAATACAACTTATTGATAGAATGTAGAATAGTGATAAATCGACTTATTATTCTATATTAGAATTAAAATGTTAAGAAAATATCATACAATGATATAAGAAGTATAATGTGAAAATGGGTCTAAATGACTATATTTAAGGAGTAAATATGAGATTAGGTCTTGATATTGGCTCAACAACAATTAAGTGTGTTGTGCTAGATGATAATGACAAACTACTATATAGTACATATGAAAGACATTACAGCCAGATTACAACAAAAATCGGTGAAATTCTTACTAGAGTAAGAAAGGAAATTGATGGTGTTGAAAATGCACTGGTTGCAATGTCAGGTTCAGCAGGTATGGGTGTTGCTGAACAGTGTGATATTACTTTCGTTCAGGAAGTTTATGCAACAAGAGTTGCTACAAATACATTTATTCCGGGTACAGATGTTGTTATTGAACTTGGTGGTGAAGATGCCAAGATTCTGTTCTTATCCGGTGGTATGGAAGTTCGTATGAACGGTACTTGTGCCGGTGGTACAGGTGCATTTATTGACCAGATGGCTACTTTGCTAAATGTACCTCTTGAAGAAATGAATGACCTTGCTAAAGGTTATGAAAAGACATATACAATTGCATCTCGTTGTGGTGTTTTTGCTAAGACAGATATTCAGCCACTACTTAACCAAGGTGCAAGAAAAGCAGATATTGCTCAAAGTATTTTCCATGCAGTTGTTAACCAAACTGTTGCAGGTCTTGCTCAAGGTAGAGAAATTGAGGGTAATGTTGTTTATCTAGGTGGTCCTCTTACATTTATGGAAGAGCTTCGCAAGGCTTTTGATGAAGAACTTGGAACTAAGGGTACTTGTCCTGAAAATTCTCTATATTATGTTGCTTGTGGTGCTGCTTTATGTGCTGAAAGCACAATTGATTTTGATGAGATTATTGAAAAGGTTAGCCATTATACAGGTAGTGGCAATTTTGCCTTTAACCCTCCTCTATTTAAAAATGAAGAAGAATATGAACAGTTTAAGGCTCGTCATGCAAAAGCTACTGTAAAGGAAGTTCCTTTGGAGGATTATGACGGTGACTGCTATATCGGTATGGATGCCGGTTCTACTACTGTTAAGGCAGTAGTTATGGGCAAAAACGGTGAACTGCTATATTCTAAGTACCTTTCAAACAGTGGTAATCCTGTTCCAATTATCAAAGATTTCTTAAATGAATTATATGATAAAAAACCTAACATAAAGATTAAGTCATCAGCCGTAACAGGTTATGGTGAAGATATTATTAAAAATGCTTTTTGTGTTGATTACGGTATTGTTGAAACAGTTGCTCACTTTACTGCTGCAAAAAGTTTTATGCCTGATGTTGAATTTGTTATTGACATTGGTGGTCAGGATATTAAATGTTTCAAGGTGCATAACGGTGCAATTGATAACATTTTCCTAAATGAAGCTTGTTCTTCAGGTTGCGGTTCATTCCTACAGACATTTGCAAATGCTCTTGGTTACTCAATTCAAGACTTTGCTCAGCTAGGTATCTTTGGTAAACATCCTGTTGACCTTGGTTCAAGATGTACTGTATTTATGAATTCATCTGTTAAACAGGCTCAGAAAGACGGTGCTACTATTGAAGATATTTCAAGTGGTCTATCTCTTTCTGTTGTTAAGAATGCTCTTTATAAAGTTATCAGAGCATCAGGTCCGGATGAACTTGGCAAGAAAATTGTTGTTCAAGGTGGTACATTCCTAAATGATGCTGTACTTCGTGCATTTGAACAAGAAATGGGTGTTAATGTTGTAAGACCTACAATCTCAGGTCTTATGGGTGCTTATGGTGCTGCTATGTATGCACAGAGTAAGTCAGAAGGTTCTGCTGAAGGTAGCACACTTCTAAAGAAACCTGACCTAGAGAACTTTGTTCACGAAATTAAGGTTGTAAACTGTGGTATGTGTAACAACAACTGCCGACTAACAGTAAATACTTTTGCTGATGGCCGAAAGTTTATTGCAGGTAACAGATGTGAAAGACCTATTACTAAGAAATCACCTGACGAAAGTTTAAATATGTATGAGTACAAGCTAAAGGTACTTAGAGAATATAAACCTGTTAAGGGTAGCAGAGGCAAAATCGGTATCCCTATGGGTCTAAATATGTTTGAACTATTGCCATTCTGGCATAGATTCTTTACAGAACTGGGCTTTGAAGTTATCAGAAGTCCATTCTCTACTCGTAAGCTATATCAAAAAGGTCAGCAGACTATCCCTAGTGATACTGTTTGTTTCCCTGCAAAGTTAATGCATGGTCATGTTAAGGCTCTTATTGATATGGGTGTTGATACAATCTTCTATCCTTGTATGTCATACAACATTGATGAACACCTAGGTGATAACCACTACAACTGTCCTGTTGTTGCTTATTACCCTGAAGTTATCTATAACAATATGAAAGAGGTTCACAACGTTACATTTATCAAAGATTACTTTGGTATTCATCGTCCAAAGGATTTCTATAAAAAGGCCTATGAAGACCTTTCTAAGTACTTTCCTGACTTAACTCAAAAGGAAGTTAAAAATGCTGCAAAGTGTGCTTATGAAGAATATGACAACTACTTTGCAAAAATTCGTCAGCATGGTAATGAAATTATTGAAAAGGCTGAAAAGGAAGGCAAGGATATTATTGTTCTTTCAGGTCGTCCATATCACATTGACCCTGAAATTAACCATGGTATCAGCAAGATGATTGCTTCCTTTGGTGTTGCTATTGTATCAGAAGATTGTGTTTCTGATAGAGTAGAAAAGTTCAAGGTTGGTGTTCTAAACCAGTGGACTTACCATAGCCGTTTATATGCTGCTGCAAAGTATGTTAGCACTAGAAAAGATATGAATCTTGTACAGCTTGTATCATTTGGTTGTGGCGTTGATGCTATTACAACTGATGAAGTTAGAGATATTCTTGAAAAGAATGGCAAGATTTACACACAGATTAAGATTGACGAAATTACAAACCTTGGTGCAGTAAAAATCCGTATTCGTTCCTTACTTGCAGCCATTGGCAAATAATAATTTTGATATTGGGGGTTTTTGCTTATGGCAAAGCTTGTTTATGATAAAGACGGTCGTCTAATGTATACTAAAGAAATGAATGACGAAGGTTACAAAATTCTTGTACCTATGATGATGCCTGTTCATTTCGGTATTCTAATGGACGCATTCCGTCATGAAGGTTACAATGTTGAATTGCTTGATACTAACGGTCCGGAGATTGCTCAAACAGGCCTAAAGTATGTACATAACGACACTTGTTATCCTGCTATTTTGGTTATCGGTCAGTTGATTAATGCACTTGAAAGTGGCAAATATGACTTAAATAAAACTGCTTTGATGATTACCCAAACAGGTGGTGGTTGTCGTGCATCTAACTACATTCACCTACTAAGAAAAGGCCTTAAAAAAGCCGGTCTTGAACAAATTCCTGTTATTTCACTTAACCTTTCAGGCCTTGAGAAAAACCCGGGATTTAAGATTTCTTTACCACTAATCAGACGAGTTATTGCCGGTCTTGTTTATGGTGATGTACTTATGTCTGTTCGTAACCAGACTAAGCCTTATGAAGTTAATAAGGGTGAGGCTGATGCTTTAGTTCTAAAGTGGCAGAACAAACTTGCTAAGGACTTTAACGAAGGTAAGAACTATCGTTTCAAGGATATGTCTAGAATTCTTGATGAAATTTGTCTTGAATTTTCTCAGATTAAAAAGACTGATGAAAAGAAAATCCGTGTTGGTGTAGTTGGCGAAATTTATGTTAAATATGCCAGACTTGGTAACAATGACCTAGAGCAGTTCCTATATGATCAAGGTTGTGAAGTTTGTCTTCCTGGGGTTATGGGTTTTGCAGCATTTAAGATTGATAACCGTATTGAAGATATTAAACTTTATGGTGGTAGCAGAGCAAAGAAAAAAGTTTGCGAACTTATGCTTGATTATGTATCTAAAACTGAAGATATGATGATTGCATCTACTACAAAGTACGGTTTTCAGCCACCTTCAAAATATGCTCATACAAAGAGCCTTATTGACGGTGTTATCGGTTTTGGTTCAAAGATGGGTGAAGGTTGGCTACTAACTGCCGAAATGCTTGAACTTGCTGAAACAGGTTTTGAAAACATTGTTTGTACTCAGCCATTTGGTTGCTTACCTAACCATATTAACGGTAAGGGTATGATTAGAAGAATTAAAGAAATCAACCCTAAGGCTAATATTGTTGCTATTGACTATGACCCGGGTGCTCCTAGAGTTAACCAAGAAAACAGAATTAAGCTAATGCTTGCAGTTGCTAGGGAAGAACTTGACAAGAGAGTATCTGTTAAGACCGATAGCAAGAAAAGTAAAAAAGTTGACAGAAGAAAGATTCTTCAAAATAAATAAGAATTTATATGATTATTATTGAATCAATATTGTTTAATTAGTATTATTCAATGAATAAAAATTAGCCGTTGCATTGCAACGGCTTTTCTTGTTTTTCAATTATGATTGTGCATTAGGATGAGATTGATAAATTAGGGTTTTTCAATTTTGTCGGTGGGTAAAGGTAAAATTGTTTTTTAACCTAATTGTTGTTCAAGGAATGCTTATTTTCATTGAATGTAAAGAAAATTTGCAAAATTATCATACCTATTATTAAGAGAAAAGTGTGGCTAACAGGTGTAGGGGACATCATTGATGTCCCGTTACAAACTAACCTTTATATAGGTATTATGCCCTATGTAGATATTATAAAATTATAGTCTGCAAATAGGACAATAATCCCATAGGTATCACACTTTTTAACGGGCGAACAATTAAGTGAACATCAAAGAAAACGAGCCATAGGCGAAGTTTGATTTGCTAATGTGAACTTATGCAAAAGTTTTTGAATAAAAAACTTTTGTAGTGAAACCCCTACAACTGTAAGCCATAATATGATATAAAAATCGGTACTGTTTATGCTACAAAATATTGTTGTATTATTAATTGTGCAATAACTTGGTATACAAGAGAGAAAGGACATAGTATACACTTTTATATAATTTGCAACATCACCACAAACCCAAATTTATCAAACTAACTTAAACCAATAATCCAAATTGAAAAAACAAATATCTAATTCACCTTTACCCACAAACAAAATTAAAAAAGGTCAAAAAATATAGTGGAAAGTCAAACTTTTTATTAAAGGTCAAAAAAAGTCTAAAATTTTTAAAAATTTAAGAAAACAAGAGTATTAGTGAGCTAATTTAAGATAAACGGCTTTAGTGGTTCGTATTTGACTTTCTTTGACTTTGACTTTATCTGACTTTAGACCTATAATAAAGTCACAAAGTTAAGAGAGGTTAAGAAAAGAACCTCCAATATATAGATATTGAAAAGAGATGAGTAGTATGAAGATGAGTGACTTAGTAGCTCAAACGATTTTGGAAATGCTGGATGACCACAACGGTAACGCAGAAATCCAAAGAAATGAACTTGCTACTACCCTTGGGTGTGTTCCAAGTCAGATAAATTATGTTATTACCAGCCGGTTTACACCGGAACAAGGATATATGGTTGAATCAAGACGAGGAGGTGGCGGTTATATCCGAATTACAAGAGTTCACGCTGATAACGAAACACTTGTAATGCACATTGTCAATTCTATCGGTGATAAAATTGATAAGGTAACTGCAGAGGTGATGATTAAAAATTTATACCGTCAGCAACTACTTGATAGAAAGTTAGCTAATGTAATGATGGTTGCATTGTCAGACAGAGCTTTGGCAACTGCTCCACAAAACATTAGAGATAGTTTAAGGGCATCAATATTTAAGAATATGTTGATTGCAACAATTAGCTAGGAGGAATGATTTATGAAATGTCAAAAATGTGGTAAGAATAATGCCAATACTCATATTAAAACAATAATCAACGGTGACTACAAAGAATATGATTTGTGTCCTGAATGTGCAAAGGAAATGGGCTATACAACAAACAGCTTCTTCTCTGACTTTGGTTCAGAATTTAACAGTTTGTTAGGTTCATTCTTCGGTAACACATTACCATCAAGAAGTCAGTCAACACACTGCAAGACTTGTGGCAGTACCTATTATGATATTGCCGACAGTGGTATGGTAGGTTGTGCAGATTGTTATGATACTTTCTTTGATATGCTTTTACCATCAATTAGAAGAATTCATGGCAACACAACCCATTGTGGCAAGAAGTCAGTAGCCGGTATTGAATATACCGAAACTCCTGATAATGTAGAAGAAAAGCCACAACCAAAGGATAAGTTGTCCGACCTAAAGGCAAGACTTGATGAGGCAGTTAAGGTTCAGAACTTTGAAGAGGCTGCCAAGTTAAGAGATGAAATCAAGGCAATGGAGGACAACAATGGATAATAATATTGTAATATCAACCAGAATAAGACTTGCAAGGAACTTGAAGGATTATCCTTTTCCTTGCAGGTTAAGTGACAAAGGCAAAGCTGAAGTTGATGAAAAGGTAAGGAAGGCACTTATTAACGGTAACTCAGCTATAGCAAAGGATTTTCAGTATATTGATTTTGATAATATGTCAGAAACAATGAAAGTTTCTTTAGTTGAGAAACACCTTGTAAGTCCTGAATTTATCAGCAATACTTCAGGCAGAGCAGTTTTGTTACTTAACAACGGTACAGTTTCCATTATGCTAAACGAAGAGGATCATATAAGACTACAGGTTATTGAAAATGGTTTTTGTCTTGATGAGGCTTATGACTTAGCTGACAAGCTAGATACATTGCTTGATGAGCAACTTAATTTTGCTTTTAATGAAAAGTTAGGTTACTTAACTCAATGTCCTACCAACTTAGGTACAGGTATGAGAGCATCAGTAATGTTACATTTACCGGCACTGAAAAAGTCAGGTGCTATGAATATGTTAGCCAATAATCTTAACAAGTTAGGTCTTACAATTCGTGGAGCACATGGTGAGGGTTCTTCCTCTGAAGGTGCTATTTATCAGCTATCTAACCAAGTTAGCCTTGGTATTTCTGAGAAGTCAGCAATAGAAAATCTAAAGAACATTACAAACCAACTTATTAGTCAAGAACTAAAGCAAAGAGAAACTTTGGTAAAGTCAATTGAAACCAAAGACAAGGTTATGCGTTCATTGGGTATTCTAAAGACAGCTTGTATTATGAGCCACAAAGAGGCAGTAAACCTACTTTCAAATGTGCGATTTGGCATAAGTACCGGGTTGATTGACAATATTAACATTGAAACAATTAATGATTTATTAGTAGAAATACAACCTGCAACACTAATGACTATTTTAGGCGAACAAGTCACAGTAAAAGATAGAGATATTAGTAGGGCAGAATATATTAGAAATAAGTTAAACTGATAAGGAATTTGCTTTCCTTATCGAAAGGAAGGTGTTATTTATGTATAACTTCAAAGGTTTCACACAAAAAGCTAATGATGCACTAAACGGTGCAATTAAGGTAGCATCTGAACTAGGCCACACATATGTAGGTACAGAACATTTGCTACTTGCACTTACACAGGATAAAGATGGCTTTGCATCAACTATCCTTTCTCAATCAGGTGTAAAAGAAACTGACCTTAGAAACGCAATTGAACACACAATCGGTGTAGGTTCAAAGAGTGTTCTTTCTATTGAAGACTTTACTCCTAGACTAAAGAGAGTTATGCAAAAGGCTGTATATATTGCTAACAGAATTGGTAACAACTTTGTTGGTACAGAACATTTACTACTTGCAATTCTATCTGATAACGACAGTTACTCAGTAAGATTTTTAAGAGAGCTTGGTGCTAATACCGATAATATTGTGAGAGAAATCAGCAACTCACTAAACCTAGGCAATGGTGAAGATAACTTCCAGTCTATGAATGGTATGGGTGCTGACGGTCAAGGTATCAACGGTAACGGTTCTACTAAGGCTCTTGATACTTATGGCAGAGATTTAACAGAGGCTGCAAGAAAGGGCGAGATTGACCCTGTTATTGGCAGAACTGAAGAAATTCAGAGAGTAGTACAAATCCTTTGCCGTAGAACAAAGAACAACCCTGTTCTAATCGGTGAACCCGGTGTAGGTAAAACAGCAGTTGCCGAAGGTCTTGCTCTAAAGATTGCCAACGGTGAAGTACCGGAAATTCTAAAGGATAAGAGAATTATTGCTCTTGACCTTAACTCAATGATTGCCGGTGCAAAGTACAGAGGTGACTTTGAAGAGAGAATTAAGGGTATCATTGAAGAAGTAAAGAATACTAACAATGTTATCCTATTCATTGATGAACTTCACACAATTATCGGTGCAGGTTCAGCAGAAGGCTCAACAGATGCTGCCAATATTCTAAAGCCTTCTCTAGCTAGAGGTGACTTCCAAGTCTTAGGTGCAACAACTATCAATGAATACAAGAAGTACATTGAAAAAGATGCAGCTCTTGAAAGAAGATTTCAACCTGTTAAAGTCGGTGAACCAAGTGAAGATGAGGCTATACAAATCCTTAAAGGTTTAAGAGACAGATATGAGGCTCACCATAAGGTAAAGATTACCGATGAGGCTATTGAGGCAGCAGTAAAGCTATCTTCAAGATATATTGCAGACCGTTTCCTACCTGATAAGGCAATTGACCTTATTGATGAATCAGCTTCAAGAGTAAGACTTGAAGGTATGACAATGCCTACCGATGTTAAGTCTATTGAAGATAAGATTAAGGAACTTGAAAAGGAAAAGGAGGCAGCAGTTGCATCTCAAAACTTTGAAAAAGCTGCAAAGCTAAGAGATGAACAAAAGTCACTTGACGAAAAGCTAAATACTGAAAAGGAAAAGTGGCACAAAGATAATCAGCAAGGTGGAGAAGTTACTGCCGAAGATATTGCAAAGATTGTTTCTGACTGGACAGGTGTACCTGTTGTACAGCTAACTCAAGAAGAGTCTGAAAGATTACTAAAGATGGAAGAAATTCTTCACAAGAGAGTTATCGGTCAGGATGAGGCAGTTTCAGCAATCAGCAGAGCTATCAGAAGAGGTAGAGTAGGTCTAAAAGACCCTAAGCGTCCTGTAGGTTCATTTATCTTCCTAGGACCAACAGGTGTAGGTAAAACAGAACTTTGTAAGTCACTTGCAGAGGTTATGTTTGGTGACGAAAACGCTATGATCAGACTTGATATGTCTGAATATATGGAAAAGCACACAGTCAGCAAACTAATCGGTTCACCTCCAGGATATGTTGGTTATGATGAAGGTGGTTATCTAACAGATAAGGTTCGTCGTAAACCATATTCAGTTATCTTGTTTGATGAAATCGAAAAGGCTCATCCTGATGTATTTAACATCTTGCTACAGATTCTTGAAGATGGTCGTCTAACAGATAGCCAAGGCAGAACAGTTGACTTTAAGAACACTGTTATCATTATGACAAGTAATGTTGGTGCTAGAATTATTACAGATCATCAGAACAGTTCTCTAGGCTTCTCATCAGAAAAAGAAAAGGAAAATTCTTTTGAAGAAGTTAAGAGCAAGGTTATTGATGAACTAAAGAGTATGTTCAGACCGGAATTCCTAAACCGTGTTGATGACATTATTGTATTCAACAAGCTAAATCAGAAGGATATTGAACAAATCGCCGGTAAGATGCTTGATACTCTAAAGAAGAGACTACATGGTCTTGGTGTTGATATTACTTTCACAGATACAGCAGTTAAGGAAATTGCTAAGGAAGGTTACGACCCTGATTACGGTGCAAGACCACTAAGAAGAGCAATCACAACTAAGATTGAAGATGCCCTTTCTGAACAAATGCTTGAAGGTAAAGTATCTAAGAATAACAAAATCACTTGTGACTTCAAGGATAATGCCTTTACTTTTGAGTAATTTTAATATAGTGCATAGCTAGTGGTAATTTAAAATTGATTTGCTATCCACCTAAATTATCACTAGCATCAGCACAGTAGAATTTACCATTATCCCCTAATCCTTAATATATACTAAATCCCCCATTGACTTAGTCAGTGGGGGATTGACTTTTGTGAAGAAGAAAAATATAAAAATTACTTGAATTAATGAATTTATATATGTTATGATGATAACATATTGTATTAAGAGGCAAATTTTATGGGTGATAAAATAATAAAAAGTAGGCAAAGTAATTTTGATTTGTTAAGGATAATATCAACTATTTCGGTTGTGCTTATACATGTAAATGCAACTGTTGCTAATAGCAACAACATATCAATTGTTGGATTTAATATTTGCAGTTTGATTAATATTATTACCAGATTTAGTGTTCCGTGTTTTGTTATGCTTTCCGGTGCGTTTATTTTAAATAATGAAAAGAATGCAGACTATAAACACTTTTATGCAAAATCTTTTTATAAAATAGGAATACCATTAATTATATTTTCATTTTTAATGTTAATAATTTCGGAAGTAAGTGCAGTATTGAAAGGTGCCGGTTTAGCAGAGCCTGTTCTATCATTATTGAAAGGTAATTTTAATAATTACTGGTTTATGTTTATGCTTGTTGGATTATATTTTCTTGTACCGATAATTATAAGAATAAAAAATACTATAAGCAAAAAGTGCTATACAATAGGTTCTTTTGTATGGCTTTTTGTTGCGATGATTTCACAATTAACTTCTACATATTCTGTATCATGGGCATTTGGCATTATTTTTTCTTTTGTAGGCTATTTCTTGGTAGGTAATGTGATTTATGAAAATATGTCTAGAATAAAATTTAAGGGATTGTATTTTATTTTTGCTATTGTTAGTTATGCTTTGTTATTTTTGTACAGAGGAATAACCGGTTTTTCAAAATTTAGTATAGATGTATATAGTAATTGGTTTTCACCATTAATTATAATTGCGTCAATATGTGTATTTATTGCATTTAGTGGTATAAAAATAAAGATTAATTTAGGAAAATTATCCGGATATACATATGTAATATATCTTTTACATACAAAAGTGTATATTGTATTATTAAAACTATTGGAAAAGTTTATTCCTAGCGTAACCGGTAATTATATTGTTTATATTGCTATTGTTACTATTTTAGCTTTTATCATTTCTTGTGTTGGTGCAATGGTTTATGATTTCTTATGGTCATTACTTGAAAAGAAATTTAAATTAAAAGAGAAATATAATAATTGGGTTAATAAAAGTAAGTAGAATTTTAGTTTACTGAATTATAAATGATATTTGTTATAGAGGATAAAGATATGATAAAAGTTTCTGTGGTGATACCGGTTCATAATGGTGCGAAATATATCGGTAAATGTGTTAATGGTATTTTGAATCAATCTTTGAAAGATATTGAAATAGTTTTAGTTGAAAATTTTTCAAATGACAATTCTTTAAATATTTGCAATAAACTTGCAAAGAAAGATAGTAGGGTAAGTGTTTTTCAAAGTTTTGATAAGGGTACTTCTTTTGCAAGAAAAAAAGGAGTATTGGAGTGCAAAGGTAAATATATTACTTTTTCTGACCAAGACGATAGGTATATTAATAAATATGCGCTGGAAAATATGTATAATGAAATAGTAAAAAATGAATCACAAATATGTGAATTTGGTCACTATAAAGAATATAATCCTTTGTTTAAGAAAAAAGTTGAGAAATCCAGTAATATATATACCGGCAAAGAAATCTTTAATAAAGGACTTAAAGGTGCTTTAGGTATCGGAAATAATTTTTCTACAACTGTATGGAATAAGATTTATGATGCTGATTTAGTAAAACAGTCTGTAGCCAATATAGATAAGGGTTTGTTTTTTGCTGAGGATGAATATTTAAATTATCATTGCTTTGCAAATGATAGTCTTAATAGAATTTCAACAAGTGAAAAATGTTTCTATTGTTGGAATGTTGGTGTAGGTTTTTCATCTTCAAATGATTCAGGGTTAGCTTTGTTGTCTGATTATGATAAAATAAAACCTACCATTAATGAAAAATTAAAAGAATTAAACTTGGATGAAATTCTTTGGACTTATAATTTGGAAACAGTTTATTTTTGCAGAAGTATTATTATTTCTTTAATTAGTAAAAATGAAGATAAAAATAAAATCTTTGATATTATTGATAGAATTTTTAAGTCTGAATCTTTTATTTTAGCATCTGATTATTTTAAATCATATACAGAAAAAGAAAAAGTTTGGGATGAATTAAATAAATTAGCAACTGCAAGAGATAAGCAAGAATTTTATAATTTGTGTGAATCCGGAGTTGTTAATAATAATGAAAACTTTTTAAAAAAAGTTATAAAAAAAGTTCTAAAAAAATTATAGAATAGTTAAATTTAATATAGTTTAATAAGTGCTAAGTGATAAAATTATTGCTTAGCATTTTTTTAGTAACTTATTGTAAATTTTTTCAAAAAAGTATGTATAATTGTAAATCTAATTTGAATTTTAGATATATAAAATAACACATAGTTTAGCAATAAACAGTAATATTTAGTTTATTCTAACAATTAATTTTAAAAACAATAGAATTAGTGTGCGAAATTAAAGAATAATATACACATAAATCGTTGTACAGTATAACGAATCGTTATACTGTGTTGATATTAGAGGTATTGTGTGATATAATAACTTTGTGTTATTATATGTTTTATTTAGATTTTAGTATTTGTGGGTGAATTTATGAAGGGCAGAGAAAATTCATTTTACAATAGATTTGTAAAGCGTGTGATTGATATAATTTGTTCTTTTATGGCTATTGTATTTTTGTCAATTATATATTTACCAATTTGTGTTGTAATTAAGTGTACAAGTAAAGGTCCGATTTTCTTTAAGCAAAAGAGAGTTGGTAAGAATAAAAATTATTTTAATATTTTAAAATTTCGTACAATGAGGGTTGACACTCCGAAGGATTGTCCAACACATTTATTGAAAAATCCGGATCAGTACATAACTAAGGTTGGCAAATTCTTAAGAAAAACCAGTCTTGATGAACTTCCTCAGATTTTTAATATATTTAAAGGAGATATGTCTGTTATCGGTCCAAGACCTGCTTTATGGACTCAAGATGACCTTATTGCTGAAAGAGATGAATATAATATTAATTCTTTAAAACCGGGGCTTACCGGTTGGGCACAGATTAATGGTAGGGATGAATTGTCGATTCCTGCTAAGGTACAGATGGATAAGGTTTATTACGATAAATTAAGTTTTTGGTTTGATGTTAAATGTCTGTTTGTGACAGTTGTCAGTGTATTTAAGCATGACGGTGTTGTAGAGGGTGGCACAGGTCAAATGACCCAAAAAGGAATTAATGAAAAGGTAGAGGAAACAACAACTGTATGAAAATATTAATTCTTGCTAATCATTATTTAACATTGAGAGTTTTTCGTAGAGAACTAATACAGAAGTTGTCTGAGTCCCATGAGGTTATTATTTCTTTACCGGAAGATAGTAAGGAATATATGGATGAATTGCGTTCCTTTGGTGCAAGACTTGTCTATGTAAAGAATATGGACAGACGAGCAATTAACCCTATTGAAGACTTAAAACTTATTAGTGAATATAAAAAACTATTAAAAGAAGAAAAACCTGATAAGGTTATTACATATACAATTAAGTGTAATATTTATGGTGCGTGGGCTTGTAAATCTCAGAAAATTCCTTGTTATTGCAATGTAACCGGACTTGGTTCAGCTTTTAATAACGGTGGATTACTGAGATTTGTTACTTCAAAAATGTACAAGTATTCTATGAATAAAGCTGAGAAAGTGTTTTTTGAGAATAAAGGTAATGAACAAACTGTTCTTGATATGAAGTTGTTTAAGCCTAGTCAGACCTATGTACTCAATGGTGCCGGTGTAAATCTTGAGAAATTTGCTTTTACACCTTATCCGAATGATGAAGATAAGATAACTTTTTTGTTCTTTGCTAGAATTATGAAAGAAAAAGGTGTAGATGAATTATTTTATGCCATTGAAAAATTAAGAAAAGAATATAACAATCTTCAGTTTGATTTCATTGGAATTTATGAAGATGAATATGAAGAAAAGGTAAAAGAACTTCAGTCCAAGGGTTTAATAAAGTATTTTGGCTTTCAAAAGAATGTTGTGCCTTTTATTCAAGAGTCAAATTGTGTGGTGCTACCTAGCTATCACGAAGGAATGGCAAATACTTTGCTGGAAAGTGCATCAGTTGGTAGGCCTATTATTACAAGCGATATTTATGGCTGTAAGGAAGCAGTTGTGGATAAGAAAAGTGGTTATCTTGTAAAGGTGCAGGATAAAGAAGATTTGTATTTAAAAATGAAAGAATTTATAAATCTTCCTTATGAACAAAAAGTTGAAATGGGTAAACTTGCCCGTAAGCATATGGAAGATAATTTTGATAAAAATGATGTTGTCAATGAGACAATAAAACAGATTATTTAATGTAGGTTTTTGATTATGAGTTGTAACATTGAAGATGTATGGAAAGTAGAACAGGAAATTTTAGATGTATTTCATAAGGTTTGTGTGGATAATAATCTAAAGTATTCTATTGCTTATGGAACTTTGTTAGGAGCAGTTAGGCATAAAGGGTTTATTCCTTGGGATGATGATATTGATGTTATTATGCCAAGAGAAGATTACGAAAAATTGAGAACTTTATGGGTAAAGAATGCTCCAAAAAAATATATTTTTCAGGATTATTATACTGATAAAAATTACATAAATAACTTTGCAAAAATCAGAAAAGACAAGACAGCATTTGTTCAATCTGAGAAAGAGAAGGACTTTAATTATCACAAAGGTATATTTATTGATGTATTTCCGGCAGACAGAGTTCCGAATTCTTCAATGTCGAGAAAAATTCAAAAGCTGTATGTGGCAATTAACTTGTTGTATGCACATGGATATACAAGTGGCAGTAAAGGTGCTATGGGAATATTTGAGAAAATATTGCTTAATTCAAGTGAAAAGACAAGGCTGAAAAGAAGAAATAAGGCTGAAATAAAGATAAGAAAATATAATAATAATAAGTCTTTGAATTATATGTTTGCTTGTACAATGCAGGATATAAATGTTATTTATCCAAGCAATCTTTTTGATAATTTGGTGACTGTTAATTTTAATGGAAAAGATTATTTATCAGTTAAAAACATTGATGAATTTCTAACAATTGCTTACGGTGATTATATGAAATTACCACCGGAAGAAGAACGAGTATGGAAACATCATCCTATAATGGTTGATTTTGAACATAATTATGAGGAAATAAAATGAGTAAAGTTATACGAATTCTACATGTCATTGGAATTATGAATCGTGGTGGAGCAGAAACAATGATAATGAATCTGTACCGTAATGTTGACAGAACTAAGGTACAGTTTGATTTTGTGGAAAATACTTCAGAGAAAGCTATATTTGATGACGAGATATTGGCGTTAGGTGGACGCATATATAATTGTCCACATTATAACGGTAAAAATCATTTTGAATATAAAAAATGGTGGAATGATTTCTTTAAGGAACATAAAGGTGAATATAAAATTATTCACGGTCATTTAGGTAGCACAGCATCAATATATCTTAAAATTGCCAAAAAGTATGGTTTATGTACAATAGCTCATAGCCATAACACAATAATGAAGAAAGATTTAAATAATCTAATTTACAAGGTATATTCTTATCCAACAAGATTTATTGCTGATTATTTTTTCACTTGCTCCTATGTTGCAGGGGTATCAAGATTCGGTAAAAAAATAGCTAATGATTCTAACAGATGTTATTTACTGAAAAATTCAGTTGAAACAAAGAAATTCTTATATGATAAAGATGTTCGTGATCAAGTTAGGAAAGAATTTGATGTACAGGATAAGATTGTTATTGGTCATGTTGGAAGATTTAATGTTCAGAAAAACCATGTATTTTTAATTGATATATTCAAAAAAATTTATGAAAAGAACAAAAATACCGTACTGTTCCTTTTGGGCGATGGTGAAGAGAAAGAAAAGATATTAGAAAAAGTTAAGAATTTAGATTTAGTGGATTGTGTTCGTTTCTTAGGAGTAAGAAATGATGTAAATAAAATTATGCAATGTATGGATGTAATGTTATTTCCGTCATTGTTTGAAGGTTTACCTGTAACTATTATTGAGGCTCAAGCTTCTTCATTACCTTGTGTATTATCGGATACAATAACTAAAGAATGTAAGATTATTGAAAACGTAGAATTTTTGTCATTAAAGACAGATGTTGATGCTTGGAGCAATGTTACTTTGAAAATGTCAAAATTACCTAGATACGATAGTAGTAATGACATAATCAAAACCGGCTATGATATTGAACAAAATGCTATTTGGCTTCAAAATTTTTATATACTAAAAACAATTAAAGGGAATGATGAATAGTGGCTTTTTTAACTGTATTTACACCACTGTATAATAGAGTTTATTCACTGCCTAGAACCTATGAGTCTATGTGTAAACAAAAATGTAAAGATTTTATATGGATGATAATTGATGATGGTTCTACAGATAATGCTCATTCTTTGATAGAAGAGTGGATGAAAAAAGAGAATGGTTTTAAGATAGAATACATTTATAAGAAAAACGGTGGTATGCATACTGCACATAATGAGGCATATAGACACATTACAACTGAACTAAATGTTTGTATTGATTCGGATGATGCACTGGCAGATGATGCTGTGCAAAAAATATACGATAAATGGCAGTCTATAAAGGACAAAAATTATGCCGGAATTATTGCATTAGATGCAGATTTTCATGGGAAAATTATAGGAAAAGGTTTTCCTGAAGGTCTAAAATCAACAACTGTAATGGGATATTACAATAATGGTGGATATGGTGATAAAAAGTTAGTTTACAGAACTGATGTTATAAATAGCTACCCTGAGTATCCTGTATTTGATAATGAAAAGTATGTGTCTTTAGCATATAAATATAGATTGATTGACCAAGAATATGAGATGGCTGTATTAGATGATGTACTATGCAATGTTGAGTATCAAGAAGATGGTTCAACAAATAATATGTTAAGACAATATAGAAACAATCCTCAGGGATTTGCTTTTTGGCGAAAAATCAGAATGATATATCCTGACTCCAAAAAGCGTATGGTGGTTGATTGTATTCATTATGTATCAAGTTCTCTATTAGCGAAAAATAATAAATTTATCAAAGAATCACCAAAAAAATTTTTAACAGTACTATCTTTGCCGGCAGGATTTATGCTAATGCAATATATTAAACATAAAACATAATTAGTAAAGGAATATTCGATAAATGAGTGTGTTTGTTTTAACTACTTTAATTGTATATCTAATTTTTGCATTAGGAAAAAGAAAAACAGTAACCTCTGAAGGTATTACAGTTAATACGGAAATAGATATAAATAGAGATACCCAAACGTTTTTCTTTGTTTTAGGCACTGTAATTCTTGCATATGTAACAGGACAGAGATTTGTGTATGGCGATACGTATGCTTATATGGAATCGTTTAGTGAATCAACTGTAACAGTGTCTGAAGTGTTATCAAATTTTAAGCTTGGTGAAGAACAATTATTTCTTTTAATAAAAGCTTTTATAAAACAGTACATATCAACTGAACCAAGAGTATTTATTGAAATTGTTTCATTCATAACTATAGTTCCTATACTGTATTTTTATTTTAATTATAGTGGTGATTTAAAATTTGCATTTTTGTTATTTGTATTGTCCGGTTGTTGGGAACATTCCATGAATGGTTTAAGACAATACTTGGCTTGTGCAATAATGCTTATGGCTCTCTCTTTGTTATATAAAAGGAAATGGTATTTATATATTCCTATAGTTATTCTTGCAGCCCAGATTCACACTTCGGCATATATCTTTATAGTTGTGTATTTTATAGCGAATAAACCTGCCTGGGGAAAATTTACAAAAGTCTTATTGATTATAGGTCTATTCCTTCTTGTTACATATCCTGTAACCGGTTCATTTATGAATAATCTTTTTGTTGAAAATACTGACTATGGAGAAAAGTATAATACATCGGAGTTTAATTACAGTATTAATATTTTTAGGATAGCAGTTATGTCTGTACCTATTATGGTTTCATTTTTAAATAGAAAAAATATGATAGGTAAATATAAATACTATGATATTGTGTTTAATATGTCTTTACTATGTGCAATGTGTACGTTAATCGGACTATTCTCAGCAGTATATGCAAGATTAAATCTGTATTTTGAATTGTTTAACGTAATACTTTTGGTATGGAATATTAATGATATGGTAAAACGGGAAAGGTATAAGTGGATAAAGTATGCTTGCATTGTTTGTTTCATTGCATATTTTCTTTATCAAATGGTATTTACATATAACTTGAGTTGGTATGAAAGATATATTTTTTTCTGTAATGATTGGGGCGATGCTTCATGGATATAAAAAAGATAAAAGTTTTATTTCTCATACCTAATCTAGCACATGGTGGTGCTGAAAAGGTACTTGTAAATTTAGCAAATAATATCAACAAAGAAAAATTTGGTGTGACAATTCAAACTTTATTTGATGTTGGTGTTAATAGGCAATATTTAAATAAAGATGTTCACTATATTGGTGGATTTAAAAGAATGCCTAGAGGCAATTCTCATATAATGAAGTTGTTTTCACCACAAAAATTATATTCGTATTTAATAAAAGATAAATATGATATTATAGTTTCTTATTTGGAAGGACCTACTGCAAGAATAGTAAGTGGTTGTACTAATCCTGATACAAAACTTGTTAGTTGGATTCATTGTAGAATAAGCAATGAAAAAGAAGCTGAGGTTGGTTTTAGAAACTTTGAAGAAGCCAAGAAATGCTATAACAAGTTTGATTATACCGCTTGTGTCTCTAAAATGACTATGGATTATTTTACTGATACTTTTGATTTTAAAAAAACTATTGGTGTAATCTACAATACTATTGAGACCGATAAAATTATAAAATTATCATTAGAAAAAATAGATGATGTCGAATTTGATGAAAGTTATATCAATATTTGTTCTGTTGGAAAACTAACAAAATTAAAAGGATTTGATAGGTTATTACATATACATAAAAAATTAAATTCTTTAAATCTAAAGAATAAATTTTATATTCTAGGTATTGGAGAAGAAGAAAAAAATTTGAAAAAGTATATTAGCGAAAATAAACTGGAAGATACATTTATTTTATTAGGATATAGAACTAATCCTTATAAATATGTGAAGAAGTGTGATTTGTATGTTTGTTCATCCCATAGTGAAGGATTTAGCACATCTGTTACAGAGTCGTTAATTGTAGGTACACCGGTTGTTACAACTTTATGTTCGGGTATGCAAGAAATGTTAGGTTATAACAATGAATATGGTATTGTTACTGAGAATAATGAAGATGCACTTTATGAAGGTATCGAAAAGATATTAACAGAAGAAAATTTGCTTCAACATTATAAGGAACAAGCAAGAGTCAGAGGACAAAGATTTAGTACAGAAAAAACTGTAAAAGCAGTTGAAAATATGTTAGAAAGTTTGTGATTGCATTATGTCATTAAAAAGTTTTATTAGGGCAAAGGTTATGCGCCTTAGAAGTGAAATATCAACTGAAGACTTAATTGCATTAGGATTAACTGTAGGCAAAAATTTTAGCCGTCAGGAAAAAACTTTGATTGACCAATCACACTGTTGGCTGATTACTATTGGTGATGATGTTACATTAGCACCTAGGGTTCATATTTTAGCACATGATGCCAGTACAAAAAAGGCATTGGGATATACTAGAATTGGCGTTGTTAATATAGGAAATAATGTTTTTATCGGAGCATCATCAACTATTTTACCAGGTATAAGTATTGGAAATAATGTTGTTATCGGTGCAAATTCTGTAGTATCTAGAGATATTCCGGATGATTCTGTTGCTATTGGTAATCCGGCAAAAGTAATTTGTACTTATGATGAATTTGTAAGTAGAAAAAAGAAAGAATTAGAGAATAACCCTTGTTTTGATGAAAGTTATACTTTGAGAAATCCTAAAATTTCTGAAGATATGAAAAAAGAAATGAAAGAAAAGTTAGAAAAATCAAAAATCGGTTATGTAGTTTGAGTGAATTTATATGGAATCAAATTTAATTAGTGTTATTGTTCCTGCCTATAATATTGCAGAATTTTTACCAAGATGTTTAGACAGTATATTAAATCAGACATACAGTAATTTGGAAGTAATTGTTATTAGTGACGGTTCAACTGATGGGACAGATAATGTTATAAAAGAATATGCTGAAAAAGATAGTAGGATAGTTCCTTTTTTTAAGGTAAATTCAGGGGTGTCTGACACAAGAAATAAAGGTCTTGAAATAGCTAAAGGTGATTACATAGGTTTTGTTGACGGTGATGATTATATTGAACCTAATATGTATGAAATATTATTAAACAATGCTATTGAAAATGACGCTGATATTTCTCATTGTGGCTATCAAATGGTTTTCCCTACAAGAGTTGACTATTACTATAATACCGGAAAAAAAGTTATTCAAGATAATAAGAAGGGTATTAGAGATATAATTGTTGGTGATTATGTAGAGCCTGGAATTTGGAATAAATTATACAGAAAAAGTATAATAGAAAATGTATTTATGCCTGTTGATATAAAAAATAATGAAGATGTTTTATTTAACTTTTATGCATTTACAAAGTCCCAAAAGTCTGTGTATGAGGATTTGCCACTATATCACTATATACTTAGAAAAGGCTCAGCAGCTACTTCAAAAGTAAATACAAACAAACTTTATGATCCAATTAAGGTGAGAAAAGAAATTTTTGAATTTTGTTTAAAAAATTATGATAAAGAAATACAGTCTTTAGCTTATACAAGTTACCTTAATGCAGTTATATCTTTGTATAGAACAATAAAAAACAATAAACTTAAAGATGAAAAAAACAATGCTAAAAAATATAAAAATGATATAAAACAGATTAAAGAGAGATTACCTTTATCAAAGAGAACTAAGGTAGAAAAAATGTTGTTTTTACATTTTACACTTTTACATATGTTTGTATATAAGGTATATGACAAGTTTATTTCAAAGAATTCAAACAAATATGAGGTAAAGTAAAATGCCTTTAATTAGTGTTATAGTACCGATTTATAATGTAGAAAAATACCTTGATAGGTGTGTTGATAGCATTATAAATCAAACATATAAAAATTTAGAAATTATCTTGGTAGATGACGGTTCACCAGATAATTGTCCACAGATGTGTGATGATTATGCTAAAAAAGATAGTAGAATTAAGGTTGTACATAAAGAAAATGGTGGACTTTCTGATGCCAGAAATGTTGGTATGGAAGTTGCAACCGGTGAGTATGTTAGCTTTATAGATAGTGATGATTGGATTGATTTGGAAACTTTTTCACTTTCTATGGCAAAAATTAAAGAATGTAATGCTCAAATTGTTGCATTTAATATTATTAATGTTAGTGATAAACCATTCATTCCTAATTTATCAAATAAGTATGAGGTTGTTGATTCTCAAACAGCTATAGAGAATACTATTGATGATATTAATATAAAAACTGTAGTGTGGAATAAGATTTATAAAAGAAGTGTTTTGCAGGGACTGAAATTTAGAAAAGATAAAATAAATGAAGATGAGTTTTTTACTTTTTATGCACTATCAAAAGCAAAAAAAATAGTATATTTATACAGACAATGTTATTATTATTATCAACGGTCTGGTAGTATAATGGGTACTTACAATTTAAAAAGATTAGATATGCTAGATGGTGTAAAGGAAAGAATGGACTTTGTTAAAGTTAACTATCCTGAAATTTTTGTAAAGGCTAAGTTATCATTATGTTCTTGTTGTATTTATCAATATCAAATGTTATTAAAAAATAAAAGCGTTGACAAGAATAATTATGGAAAAAACAAGGTAAAAGAAATTCGTAATTCTGTGAAAGTTTTACCATCAGAAATAAAAGATAAAAGATTTATAGACAGATTTGTTTTTAAAATATCTAATTTTTCTACAGGTTTAGATTTGGTCTGTAGGGTAAGAAATTGGTTAAAAATCGGATTATAAGGTGATAAAATTGGGAATTGTAACAATATTGAAAAATAGAATAACTTCCCCTTTGAAAATGTTGCTTGAAGATATTAAACATAGACAATTTAAGATAGGTGTAACAAGATTTTTAGTATCTGCTTTAAGAGGTACAAATTTATCTTATATACTAAATCAGAAAATTCATACTATGATAATACAGCAATTGGAGAAAGAATATTCATATGTTTTAGATAAATATCGCGATTATTCGGCAAAATGTGAATATGATGCTAAATCACCTGTTTGGGTATGTTGGATGCAGGGATATGATAATGCGCCGATTATTGTAAAAAAATGTATTGATAGCATCAAATGTTCTACTAATCATCCGGTACATATTATTACAAAGGATAATATAGATACATTTATTCAGTTACCTGATTATATTACAAAGAAATATAATAATAAGTCAATTATGGATGCACACTTTTCTGATGTACTTAGGATGGCATTATTGAGTAAATACGGTGGTTTTTGGATTGATGCGACTATTTTTATTCCTGAAAAACTACCTGAGGAAATTTTTCAATATCAGTTTTATACATGCAAACGAAAGCCTCAAAAAAGTGGATATGTTTCAAATTATATGTGGACAACTTTTTTTAATGGTTGTCAGAAGAATTGTATTGTACAAACAGTTGTAAGAGATTTATTTTTTGAATATTGGAAAAAGAAAGATTATTCTATTGATTATTTACTTCTTGATTATTTTATGATGTTAGTGTATAGAAATCTTCCCAAAGCAAAGCAACTTATCGATAATGTACCATATAATAATCCATGTATGGAAGAACTACAAAACAGGATGTCGATAGCATTTAATAAAAACGATTATGAACAATTATTGTATAATAGTGATACATATCTTTTTAAATTGTCTTGGAGAATGAATTTTGAAAAAGAAACTGATGATGGCAATACAACATATTTTGCTCAATTTTTAGAATTGTAATATGTTTAATTATTAGCTGAATGATAAAATAAGGGGAATGGTATGCCTTTAGTTAGTGTTATAGTTCCGGTATATAATGTGGAATATGTGATTGAAAATTGTATAGAAAGTATATTAAGTCAAACATTTACTGACTTTGAACTTGTTTTAGTTGATGATGGTTCACCGGATAATTCCGGTAGGATATGTGATGAATATGCAAAAAAAGATGACAGAGTAATTGTAATACATAAAGAAAATGGTGGTGTATCATCAGCTAGAAATGTTGGTATTGATAGAGCAAAAGGAAAGTATATCTGCTTTGTTGATAGTGATGATTATGTAAGCAAAGATTATCTTAAAACATTGATTGATGTAAAAAAGAACAATAAGGCAGATAATATTTGGTGTTATTTTAAAACAGTAGATAAATATAGTGAGAGAATTGATTGTAAAGAAGTTTCACCTGAGACTAATCTTGAAAAATATACAGTTAAGGATATTATGACTTTGCATGAAAAGTGGTTAGATGCCGGTCCTGTATGTAAATTATATATTTCAGATATAATAAAAGAAAATAATTTAAAATTTGATGATAGTTTATCATTGGGAGAAGACTTAATTTTTAATTTTGTTTATCTTGATTATACTAACAAAAACATCATAGTGATTAATAAAGAATTATATTTTTATTTACAAAATAATGAAAACTCTCTATCAAAAAAATATTATCAAGATATGTTTGAAATTTACAAAAAAATTAACTCTGTTATGTATCAATATTTGAATAAATGGAATTGTGATAAAAGTCAGTTTGGAAAATACTATAATTCCTGTTTCTTTAAATATGAAGTTGTATTGAAAAATACTTTTAGTAATCAAAACAATGTATCAAACAAAGAGAAGATTAAGATTAATAACAAAATATTAAAATCAAAAGAATTTACTATGGCAATCAATAATATGTCTTATAAACCTAATATTTTGTATAAATTAGCATACTTATCTAAAAATTATAGGATTGTTAAGATAATAGAATTTGTTTTTAGATTGTTAGGAAGGAATAGCATTGATGAAGAATAGAAATATGAATCAGGTAAGAATGGGTGCTATACTTTCATATATAAATATGGGTATAGGTTCGCTTATTCCTATGTTCTATACACCTATTATGTTACAATTAATGGGACAAAGTGAGTTTGGCTTATATAGATTATCAAGTAGTGTAACTAGCTACTTATCACTAATCTCATTTGGTATAGGTTCAGCTGTTGTAAGATATTTTACAAAGTATAGAGCTGAAGGTGATAAAGATGGCGAACAAAATATATTTGGTTTATTTAATATAGTGTTTGCTATAATATCTTTCTTAGCATTGTTAGTGGGAGTTATAATTTCGCTTAATCTAGGAATATTTTATTCAGATTCATTAGGCTCAGATAATCAATTACAAAGAATGCAAATTCTTACAATTCTATTATCTGTAAATACAGCTGTTGGCTTTTTAGCATCGCCTTATAATGCTGTAGTAACTTCTCATGAACGATTTTTATTTGTTCAATGTGTAAATATAATAACAACAGTTGTTACACCGATAGCTAATCTAGTAGTTCTATTTATGGGATATAAGTCAATAGGTTTAGTTTGTTCAAGTTTGCTATTAACTATATTGGTGCAAATATGTTATATAATATACGTTAGAAAGAACTTGCATTTAAAACCTAAATATAATAATATGCCTAAAAAATTAATCAAAGAAATATTACTGTTTTCTTTTTGGGTGTTTTTGGCAAATGTCGTAAATCAACTTTATAATTCAACAGATACATTAATAATAGGATCTGTTCCAGCACTTGCTACAGTGGGGGTTGCTATTTATAACATAGGTGCTACTTTTAGCAGTATGATGACTAATGTTTCTTTAGGAATGCTTAATGTTCTAACTCCTAAAGTAAATATGTTAGTGTTTAAAAATGCCTCAAACACAGAATTGACTGATTTAATGATTCGCGTGGGTAGGTTACAGTGTTATATTGTTACCTTAGTTTGTTCGGGATTTATTGCATTTGGTATGCCTTTTATTTATATTTGGGCAGGTAAGGGATATGAAGATGCCTATTGGGTTGCACTTGTTACAATGATACCAGGTTGTGTTCCGTTAATACAGAACATTGCTATGAATGTTATTGTTGCTCAGAATAAACATAAATTTAGATCTCTTGTTTATTTGGCTATAGCAATTGTAAATGTAGTTGGAACAATATTATGTGTAGAACCATTTGGAATAGTTGGTGCAGCGGTAGTGTCAGGTATTTCTTTTGTTATCGGACAGCTTTTTGTTATGAACTGGTATTATTGGAAAAAAATAAAACTAGATATTCCAAGATTTTGGAAGAGTGTGTTTCCATTATTTATAGGACCTTTTATAATGTGTATAATAACATTGTTAATTTCAAAATTTATTGATTTTTATAATGTTAAGGTATTGTTTATAGGGATTCTTGCATACGCTGTAATTTATGTATTATATAATTGGATTGTTATAATGAATCAGTATGAAAAAGATATTTTTGTTGTCCCTGTAAAAAAAATATTAAATAAATTTAGAAAGAAAGTATGATTATGAATCCATTAAAATCAATTGCTGCTAGATATCAAGGGTATATATTAACAAATATACAAAAAAGTAAGTATGGAAAAAAGCTAAGAGAAATTAAAAATTCTCACAAAGGAGAGAGATGTTTCGTAGTTGCTAATGGTCCTAGTTTAACTAGTGATGATCTAGAAAAAATATATCAAAATAATGAATATTCTTTTGGCATGAATAGAATATATAAAATGTTTGATCAAACAAGTTGGAGACCTTCATTTTATGTTTGTGAGGATATCAATATTTTCAATGAAAGCATTGATGAGATAAATAGTATTCCATCAAAATTGAAATTTATTCCTTTAAATTTACATTTTTACAATAATATAGACATTGATGGTGCATACTATTTCAAAGCAAACTATGATCGAAATAAGGATTATCCACACAGTTTTTCAACAGAGATCGATGTACAAATGGATTCTCGTGGTACAGTTACATTTACTTGTATTAATATTGCTGCCTATATGGGATTTAAGGATATTTATTTAGTTGGTGTTGATCATAATTATCACATTACTATTAATGAAGCCGGTGAAACAATTGTAGATGATAACGCAAAAGATTATTTTTGTGATGACTACGATAATGATATTAAGGATATTGTTTCTCACGATATGGGACAAAACACTAGGGCATATAGAGATGCTAAAGCTGCTTGTGATAGCTTAGGAATAAATGTTTTTAATGCTACACGAGGCGGAAAATTAGAAGTTTTTCCAAGAGTTGAATTTGATTCTCTATTTTAATTGTGTTTGAATGAGGTTTTAGAATGTTTATTATTTCAAAATTGCTAGATAAAGTTTATAGTACAAGATTTATGAAAGCAAAGTATTATTATAATAATATGAAGGATCATAAGTCATTGGAAGTTCAGCATATTGCAGACAAAAAATTACCTATTTATTACATAATACGATACAATGACGATATGTCTTGTGGCTGGACAGTTTGGGAAAGAGTTGTGTTATTTGGATGTATATATGCAATTGACCATAATATGATTCCTGTAGTAGATATGCAAACAAATAAAAATATTTACTTAGAAGATGATGAGGTTGGTAAAGTAAATGCTTGGGAAAAATATTATGATCAGCCTTGTGGAGTTTCGTTAAAGAGAGCCCTTAACAGTAATAATTATGTACTTGGAGATCCCTCCCAAGAGTGGTTTGTCTATGTCAGAATGAGAAAAAAGAAATGTGAAAATGTTGATTTTTTGAGAGAATGTTACAGCAAATATATTAACCTGAAAAATAGTATTAGGACGATTTGTGAAGATAATTATAGAAAAATTATTGATAAGGAAGATGCAAAATTAGTAGGCATATGTTTGCGTGGAACAGATTACTTACTTTTTCATCATCCTCAACAACCTCAAATAGATGTTGTTGCTGAAAATGCAAAAGACATTTTCAAAAAATTAAATTGTGACTATTATTTTGTTGCTACCGAAGATTTCAATATTTTCAATGAATTGAAAAAAAAGTTACCCCAAGACAAGATGGTCTCATTTGGTGCAGGAAATATTAAAGAAGCTAATGGTTTGATTGGTGAACAGATTCGTAAAAGCAAATCTGCTTATGATTCTTCAATTAATTATTTAACAATACTTTATATTTTAAACAAGTGTGAAGCTTTGATTGGTGGTAAATGTGGGGCTACTATTGTAGCAGAATATAGAAAAAAGTATAAATATATTAATATTATAGATTTGAATAAATCTTATTAAAGAAAGGAATTATGTGATGAAAGTTGTTGCTTTTGTTCCGATAAAATTGAACTCACAAAGATTGCCACACAAAAATATACTTCCTATTGCAGGACATCCTCTATGTTGGCATTTATGCAATACCTTATTGAAAGTAAACAATATTGATGAAGTATATGTTTATTGTAGTGATGAAAGAGTTTCTGATTATATACCGGAAGGTGTTATTTTAAAAAAGAGAGATAAAAAACTAGATGGCGATTTAGTTAAAGGCTTTGATATATATAGAAGTTTTATATCAGAAGTTGATGCAGATGTTTATGTTTTAGCTCACACAACATCACCGTTTATTAAACAAGAATCTATTGATAATGCTTTAAAACATATTGTGTCCGGTAGTAATGATTCAGCGTTTTCAGCTGAAAAAATTCAAACTTTTGCTTGGTATAAAGATAAACCAATTAATTATGACTTAAATGATGTACCAAGGACACAAGACTTAGAACCAATTTGGGTTGAAACCAGTGCATTCTTTATGTTTAAAAAAGAGATTTTTATTGATTATAATAGAAGAATTGGATTTAATCCATATATACAAGAGGTTAGTGGAATAGAAGCTATTGATATTGACGAAAAGAAAGATTATGATTTAGCGTGTCAGTTAGCTAAGATTGAGGGAGTGTAAAAAATATTATGTTTAAATTAATTGCAGGTCCTTGTGCAATTGAGTCTGAAGAAATGGCTATGGATATAGCAAAAAAAATGGTTGATATTACTAATAAATTAGGTATTGATTATACTTTTAAAGGCTCTTTTGATAAAGCAAATCGTACATCTATTTATAGTAAAAGAGGATTAGGAATAGATGAAGGTTTAAGAATATTAGAAAAAATTAAGAAAACTTTTGATATTTCAGTTGCTACTGACATTCATGAATCATGGCAAGCAGAACCAGTTGGAAAAGTTGTAGATGTTGTTCAAATTCCAGCCTTTTTATGTAGGCAAACCGATTTGTTAGTTGCAGCAGCTAAAACAGGAAAATGTGTCAATATTAAAAAGGCACAGTTTTTGGCTCCTTGGGATATGAAAAATTGCATACAAAAAGTTTCCGACAGTGGTAACGATAATATCATGGTATGTGAAAGAGGTACCAGCTTTGGTTATAATAATCTTGTAGTTGATATGACAGGATTAGTAGAAATGAAGAAGTTTGGTTATCCTGTTGTTTTTGATGCAACTCATTCTGTTCAAAAACCAGGTGGCAAAGGTAATGCAACAGGTGGTAATAGAGAATATGTTGAATATCTAGCTAAGGCAGCTATAGCAGTTGGTGTTGATGGTTTGTTTATGGAAACTCATCAAAATCCTGATATTGCTTGGTCTGATGGTCCCAATATGGTCAAACTGGATGACATGGAAGATTTGTTAGTAAAATTAATTAAAGTACATAAGGCGGTGCATTGATATGCCTGAAATTAATATTGTACAAGAAGGTAAAAATCTATTTGATGTTGAGATTGCTGCTATGGAGTTAGTTAAAAATTCTCTTGATAGTAGGTTTGAAGATATTGTTAAACTTATTTGTGAATGTAAGGGCAAAGTTGTGATAACCGGTATGGGTAAACCGGGACATATAGGAACAAAAATAGCTGCGACTATGGCTAGTTTGGGAACTCCATCGTTTTTCTTGCATCCTGCTGAGGCCCTTCATGGCGATTTAGGTATGATTGACAAAAAAGATGTAGTGATTGCAATATCTTTTTCCGGTGAAAGTGAAGAAGTTACAAGACTTATACCAAGTTTAAAGCTGATAGGTGCTACACTTGTTGGTATTTCAGGAAACTCAACAAGTACACTTATTAGTTGTAGTGACTATTCGTTTGTTTTTCCTCCTTTTAAGGAAGCTTGCACTATGAATTTAGCCCCAACTTCCAGCACAACTGTTGCACTTGCTTTTGGTGATGCATTGGCTGTTTGTGCTTCAAAAATCTATGGTTTTAATGAGAAAAATTTTGCTCTATTTCATCCTGCTGGTGCTCTTGGAAAGAAGTTAATAACTAGAGTAAAAGATTTAATGAAAACAGATGAGGAAAATTCAGTAGTTTGTAGTGGTACACTACTAAAGGATGCCATTGTTGTTATGAGTAAGAAAGCATTGGGCGTTGTTAACATTGTTGATGATAAAAAGCTTTTAGGTATATTTACTGACGGTGACTTGAGAAGAGCATTATCAAAAGAAATTGATGTTTATAATATTGTCATTGATGAATTGATGGTTAAGACACCTACTACTGTTTCTTCGAATATGATGGCAATAGAAGCATTAAAAATTATGATAGATAAAAGTATATCTGCATTACCTGTTGTAGATAACGGGAAGTTTGTTGGTACAATTACTATTAATCACATTACAGGTGCAGGCATTGTTCTTTAAGGATAGAATTATATGAGTGAAAAGTTAAATGATATAAAAATGATTGTTATGGATGTTGACGGTACCCTTACAGATGGTAAAATCTATCTTGGAAATAATGGAGAAGAATTTAAAGCCTTTGATGTTCATGATGGTTACATACTTGCTAAATGTCAAGAATATGGATATATAACAGCAATAATTACTGGCAAAAATTCAAAAATTGTAGAGAAAAGGGCTAGTGATTTAAGAATTAATGAGGTTTATCAAGGTGTAACTGATAAAATATCAGTTTTAAAAAGTCTTGCAGATAAATATAATTTATCAAATAGTAACATTGCATATATTGGTGATGATCTAAATGATATGGATTGTATAAACTATGTTGCTTTTTCCGGATGTCCGGCAGATTCTATTGATGAAGTTAAAAAATCTGTTAATTATGTTTGTAAACATAATGGAGGGAAAGGTGCAGTGAGGGAATTTGTTGATTATTTAATTTTCTATTTGATTTAGATATCTAATTTACAAATTTTATAAATAGATAAATACAGATAGGGTGTTTAATAAGAATTATGTTGAGTAGTTTAATTAAATGTGTTTTGGGAGCAATCCCTTATAACAGCTTTTTAAAGATTTATCCAAAGTTATGTAAAACTAAGTTAGTAGATTTTGTTAATGAAGTATATTCTGATAGATTTTTTAATAGTTCTGAATTATTTTTAGATACTAAGAACTATTTAAAAAATAAGGAATATACCAATAAGCTTTGTTTGATAAAAAGTGGTACTTGGGAATATCAGTTAGCTAATTTTTGCTTTGTTAAGGACATGCTTGAAAGTATCATATGGTCTGTAGAGAGTGGTTATATTCCTGTTGTAGATATTTATCCTAAAAATAGCAAGTATTATAGTGGTGATACTCGACTATGGGATATGTTTTTTAAGCAACCTAAACATAATTTAATGAATACATTGCAAATATCAGATAAATTAGTTTGTCCTATCAAAAAAACTCCCATAAGAGCAAAATTTACTGATGTACAAAATCCTACAATGGTTGAATTTTGGCACAATATATTGGATGAATTTGGTGTTTACAATGATGAGGTACAAGAATACTTTGACAATGAATATAACAATTTGATTCTTGGTAAAAGTGTTGTGGCTTGTGTTTTAAGAAGTACTGATTATACAAAAACAAAGCCTAAAAGTCATCCAATTCAACCAACACTTGAAGAAGTTTTTGAAAAGATACACAATGTTATGGATGAATTTAATGTTGAGTATATTTATATAGCAACAGAAGATAAGTTAATAGCAGATAGATTTCATGAAGAGTTTCCAAATAAAGTTATTGAGAATAAAAGACATTATTTTAATGAAAAGTTCGATGAAAACAATTTAGAAAGAGTATCCCAAGTACATTTCAATAGAGAAAATGACGATTACTTAAAAATGTTAGAATATATGTCATCTATAAATATAGTAAGTAAATGTGATTATCTTGTAACCGGATTAAGTGGTGGTAGCGAAATGGCTATTTATCGTAATGGTAATCGGTATAAATATAGTTACATATTTGATAAAGGTGTGTATTAATTTAGTGGTATTAAATGAAGAATAATTATAGATATTGAAAATAAGCTCAATGTTAGAAATAACATTGGGCTATAGTTTTATATATTTTAATTTTAATTATTAAGATTTTTTATGATACAGGATTACATATACAAAAAGTAATAAATTTTTCAAAATTTTGCAACACTTTTGAAGTTTATAAGGTATTATATATGTAAGTACTTATAAAGTTGATGATTTAATGTTAATCCAAAAGCAAATTGTTGGTAAAACATTAATAGCAGAATTTAAAGTTAGGGGGGATAATGTGGACCATAGATTTGCATATAAAACCAGTGCTGATAAATTTGTGGATGATGACTATGAGTATAGTGGAAAAGTTCAAAGTTACAAAGAAAAAGTTTATAACCATAGCAACAACTATGAAAATAGTGAAGTAATATATAAAAATAACAATAAAAACTATAAAATTAGAGAAGAAAAACAAAGTGACAAAGGTCATAAAAATAGTGACGAAAAAGACTATATAGATATTGATGAAATCTATAAGAATAATGATAAAAAGCATAGTCACAAAGCTAATACATACAAAGGTAAAAGCTATAGTCATAGTGAAGGAAAGCACAGTGATAAAGTTTATAAACACAGTGAAAAAGGTTTTATTTTTGATGACAATTTAATAGAAGTAGTTGTCAATACATATTCGGATATGGTTTACAGAATTGCCCTAAACATATTGTGCAACATAGATGATGCAAATGATGTGATGCAAGATGTTTTCTTAAGGCTTGTTAAAAGCAAAAGTAAAATAAAAAGCAAAGAACACATAAAGCATTGGCTCATAAAGGTAACAATAAATTGTAGCAAAAGTAAGGCAACCGAAAGCTATAAGAAAAATACAGTTTCCATTAGTGAAATTTCAGAAAGCTATATTTCTTTCAGTAATGAAATTGATGAAACAATAGGCAGTGTAATGAAGTTACCGGAAAAGTATAAAGTACCTATCCACCTGTATTATTATCAACAACTTACCGTTGAAGAAATATCAAAAATTCTCGGTATTACAAGGTCAGGTGTTAGGTCAAGGTTATCTCGTGGTAGAAATATGTTGAAAGAAATCTTAGAAAAGGAGGATAATAATGAGTAATTTTGATTTTGATAAATACAAAAATTCTTATGATAAAGTTATTGTTAGTGATGAAAGAAAAGAAGAAATTATTGCTTTAATGAAAAAAGAAAATAATTCTACTGATAACGCTACTAAACCACAAAGTCAAAATAAAGTTATTACCTTTAAAAGAGCAATTGTACTTGTAGCATCAGTAGTGATAGTTATTTTGTTGGCAATATTCTTGCAAAATTCATCATTAATACAGAATAAGAAGAATAAAAAACTGGACAACAGTTCAATTACAGTTTCTTTGTCTGATGACAAAGAGAAAAAAGAAAATAAAGAATATAAAATTACTGAGAAAGATACTATTATTCCTTTAGAGAATAATGGTGTACAGATTATCTCAAAGGATGGTGGAAATACAATATCAATTAACTCTTTATATTTTAATATTAAAGGAAGTGAAATTGATTATATAGATGTTTCTTCAAAAAATGATAATTCTATTATCTGTACCTATGCTGATGATGAGGATAATCTTACAACGGAATTTAACAGTAATTATCAAAAGTTGAAACTACAAAATATCAATGACTTAGGATGGATAGTTTCTGAGAAAAATGCAAGTGAAGCAATGTCTAATGCAAGTAGTTCAGCAAATATTTCTACTTCAAACAGTGCATCAAGAGAAAATGCAAGTGGCAATAAATATTTCTCAGATACAGTTGTAATTACACTTCATTACAAAAACGGTGAAAGTGTAACTAAGAATATTGAGATTAAGTTTGATAATGACAACAATGTAATTGTGGGATATGAGAAATAAGGAGGTGTAGTTTATGAGGAAGAAACTATTAATTTTATTTTGTGGCATTTTAACTGTTGCTTTACTTTGCAGTAATGTGCTTATTGCATCAGCAACCTCCTTAGCAGATAGCAAAGTAAAAGCTACTTGTAAGGTAACTGTTGTACAGAAGGTAGTGTCAGTTAAACTTTCTGCAAAAAGTAAAACTATAAAGAAAGGTAAGTCCTTTACTTTAAAGGCTACTGTACTTCCTACTAATGCAAATATGAAAGCAGTTACATTTACTTCAACTAATAAAAAGGTTGCAACAGTAAATAGCAAAGGCAAAGTTACTGCTAAAAAAGCAGGAAAAACTACAATTATAGTTACTACAAAAGATGGTAAGAAAAGGGCTAAGTGTACTTTAAAGGTTAAATAAACAGTTAAATACGGTAAAAATGTTTAGGTCAGAAAAACAATTGTTTTTACCATTTTTATTTACAATAGTTGTTTTTATATTATAATGAAATGGAACATTTGAATTGTTTATTAACTTTATGTACAACGATGATTTGTTTTTATACCCTTCCATGGCTGTGATACCCTCTATCACAGCCATAACTCTTTTGTGTAGCAGTAAAATTTTTAAAAAGATTTTTTTATTGCAAAATGTGTCTTATTTTGTTATGATTTTATCTAAAGATTTTTTACAGAAAAGGAGTTTATTATGTGGGGCTTAATATTTGGCTGTGTACTGCTTTTTGCAGTAGCCTGTTTTGTGTATTTAATCAGTAGATTTTATAAATTTAGATTTATGAAGAAAATAACAATGAACAAGAAATTTCTCACAATTTTACTTTCTATCATAATTATTCTTGTTATGTTTACTGTTTTAACATTAACTCTTAATATGATGAACAGTATTATTGTGTTGATGCATTTAGTTGTGATTTGGCTTATTGTTGACTTTATTTTCTTTATTATTAAGAAGTGTAGGAAAAAGCCTTTTAAATTTTATTTCCAAGGTATAATCGCTACGGTACTTACAGCAGTATATCTAACATTCGGTTGGTATTTTGCCCATAATGTGGTGGTTACAGATTATAACTTAACTACTGATAAAGATATGAATTCACTTCGTATTGTGCAACTTTCAGACTCTCATATCGGTGCAACATTTCACTTTAAAGAATTTTCTCAGTATGTTGATACTATGAATAAAGAAAATCCCGATGTGGTAGTTATTACAGGTGACTTTGTTGATGATGATACTTCTAAGGAAGATATGATACAGTCTTGTAAAGCACTAAGTAAGTTCAAGACAAAGTACGGTGTGTATTTTGTTTACGGTAATCACGATAAGGGTTACTACGGCAAAGAATACAGAGGCTATGACGGTAATGATTTAGCAAAAGAACTAAGGAAAAACGGTGTTAAGGTTCTGGAGGATGAAAGTGTACTTCTAAATAATAAGTTCTATATTGTAGGCAGACAGGATTATTCTGAGGTAGAAAAGGGTGGCACAAGAGCAAGTGCTAAGGACCTTGTAAAGAACCTTGATTGCAATAAGTATATAATTATGCTGGACCATCAGCCTAACCACTATAAGGAAGAAAAAAATGCCAATGTTGACCTGGTACTATCAGGTCATACTCATGGTGGACAGTTAATTCCTATTACATATTCAGGTGAATGGCTGGGTATGAATGACAAAACATATGGCTACGAAAGAGAAAAGAACACAGACTTTATTGTCAGTTCGGGAATAGGGGACTGGTCAATTAAGTTTAAGACCGGTTGTGTAGCTGAATATGTTGTTGTGAATATTAATAAATAATTCAATTAAAGAATAATAAATCTGTAATTACCATCCAAAAATATTGGGTGGTAATTTTTTTTAAGAAATTTTAAAAATACTATTGACAAGTCAGAAATAATATGATATATTCAAATCACACTAAACAGATAGGAAATGTGTAATTAAGAAATGAGGTAAAAATTTATGTCTGAAAAATTTTATTTTTACAACAGAATAAATTATGGCAGTGGACGATGTTGTTGCTGTAATAACTCACAAAACTTAACAGAAACTAACTAACATTAAAATATATTTTTTATTTAAAGGAGAAACAATTATGTCAAACAATAATTATAAATTCGAAACACTTCAGCTACATGTAGGTCAGGAAGCTCCGGACCCAGTTACAGATTCAAGAGCAGTTCCAATCTACCAGACTTCTTCATTTGTATTTAAGAACTGCGACCATGCAGCAGCAAGATTCGGTCTTGAAGATGCAGGTAACATTTACGGCAGACTTACTAACCCAACACAGGAAATCTTCGAAAAGAGAATTGCAGCTCTTGAAGGTGGTGTAGCTGCTCTGGCAGTTGCTTCAGGTGCAGCAGCAGTTTACTACTCAATTGCTAACATCACATCTAACGGTGACCATGTTGTTGCTGCTAAGAACATTTACGGTGGTACATACAACCTACTTGAACACACACTACCTGAATACGGTATCGAAACAACTTTCGTTGATCCATTTGATTTTGATGAAATCGAAAATGCTATTAAGGACAACACAAAGCTTGTTTTCATTGAAACACTTGGTAATCCAAATTCCGATGTTGTTGATATTGAAGCAGTTGCAAAGATTGCTCATAAGCACAACATTCCACTAATCGTTGATAACACATTCGCTACACCTTACCTAGTAAGACCTATTGAATACGGTGCTGATGTTGTTGTTCATTCAGCAACTAAGTTTATCGGTGGTCACGGTACAACAATCGGTGGTGTTATTGTTGATGGTGGTAAGTTCGATTGGAAGGCATCAGGCAAGTTTGAATCATTAGTTGCTCCAAACCCAAGTTACCATGGTGTTAGTTTCTCAGAAGATGTAGGTGCTGCAGCATTCGTAACAAAGATTAGAGCTTTACTACTTCGTGATACAGGTGCTACACTTTCACCAATCCACGCATTTATCTTCCTACAGGGTCTTGAAACACTTTCACTAAGAGTTGAAAGACATGTTGAAAATGCACTAAAGGTTGTACAGTTCCTAAACAACCATCCACTAGTAGAAAAGGTTCACCATCCATCAGTTTCTGATGACCCATCTCAGCAGGAACTATATAAGAAGTACTTCCCTAACGGTGGTGGTTCAATCTTTACATTTGAAGTAAAGGGTGACGAACAGAAGACTAAGGACTTTATCGACCACCTAGAACTATTCTCACTACTAGCTAATGTAGCTGACGCTAAGTCACTCGTAATCCACCCTGCAAGCACAACTCATGCTCAGATGAATGATGAAGAACTTGCCGGTGCAGGTATCTATAGAAACACAGTAAGACTATCAATCGGTATTGAAAACATTGACGATATTATCACTGACCTTGAAAAAGGCTTTGCAGCAATTAAGTAATGGGAGGTAACTAACAATGGCAATTAAGAAATCAATTACAGAACTAGTTGGTAACACACCACTACTGGAACTTACACATATTGAAGCAGAAGAAAATATTCAGGCAACACTACTAGCTAAGCTGGAATCATTTAACCCAGCCGGTAGTGTTAAGGATCGGGTAGCTAAGGCTATTATTGAAGATGCAGAAAAGACAGGCAGACTAAAGAAAGGTTCAGTTATTATCGAACCTACAAGTGGTAACACAGGTATCGGTCTTGCTTCCGTTGCAACTGCTAAAGGCTACAGAACAATTATCGTAATGCCTGAAACAATGTCTAACGAAAGAAAGATGCTTATTAAGGCTTACGGTGCAGAACTTGTACTAACAGAAGGTAGCAAGGGTATGAAGGGTGCATCAGACAAGGCTGAAGAACTTTCTAAGGAAATTCCAAACAGCATTATTGCCGGTCAGTTCACTAACCCAATTAACCCTAAGATGCACTATGATACAACAGGTCCTGAAATTTGGGCTGATACAGAAGGCAAGGTTGACTACTTTGTAGCAGGTGTTGGTACAGGTGGTACACTTTCAGGTGTAGGTAAGTACCTAAAGGAACAGAATCCTAATGTTAAGGTTATTGCAGTAGAACCTGAAACTTCTCCACTACTATCAAAGGGTCAGGCCGGTCCTCATAAGATTCAGGGTATCGGTGCTAACTTTGTACCTGAAACTCTCGATAAGGATATTTATGATGAAATCATTGCAGTACCTAATGATGAGGCTATCTTAACTGCAAGAAAAGCAGCTAAACAGGAAGGCTTCCTAATCGGTATTTCTTCAGGTGCAGCTCTATGGGCAGGTAAGCAGTTAGCAGCTCGTCCTGAAAACAAGGGTAAGAACATTGTTGTTATCTTCCCTGATGGTGGCGAAAGATACCTATCAACTAATCTATATGATGAATAATCCTAATTAATATAAAAGAACCTTGGTGGTAATTCCATCAAGGTTCTTTTTCTATGTATGAATTTATTTTGGCAATATAACGGTAAATGTGTTTTTGCCGTTTTTACTTTCAACAGTTATTTTACCGTTATGTTTTTTAACAATAGTATTTGCAATAGAAAGTCCCAAACCGTAGTGGTTGCCGGTTCTTTCTCTTGATTTACTTTCTCTGTAAAATCTATCAAAGATTTCAACTTTCTTTTCATCACTGATAGGTTCACCGGTATTAGTAACAGAAAGTGTAACTGCCTTTGAATTTTCATAGGCATCAACATCAACTATTCCACCTTTGGCAGTATAGCTCATTGCATTGTCAATTAAGATTTCTGCCAACTTTTGAATATTGTTTTCATCACCAAAATAGTCTGTAACTTCATCAATATTAATATTAAATCTAATACCCTTTTCATACGCAATGCTTTCAAATGGCAGTACAACATCAAACAAAGAATCCCCAAAGTTAAAGCTTTTGAAATTCTCTTTACTTATTGTGTTGTCAATCCTAGTAAGCGTCAGCATTTCATTTACAAGGTGATTTAGCTTTTCTGTTTCTTGCTGAATGTACTTTATGCTTTTCTTGTTCTTGACTTCATTTTCTATCAAGTCAGCATTTGCCCTAATAATTGTGATAGGTGTTTTTAGGTCGTGACTAATATTAGCAACAAATATTTTCTGATTTTTAATTGCCTTTTCCGATGGCTTAATCATCCACCTTGATAGGTAGTAAGAAATTATTGTAAATACAATTACTGATAACAAGAAAATAAAGATTGATACAATAAAGAATTGCTTTGAATTTTGCAATGCCTCTTTGTTGTTAACAAAAATATAAACTGTGTTGCCACTTTTTAAGATTCTTACAAGATAAATATAATCGTCAATCGAACCGAATCTTTTTCCACTTTTCTGAAGTTTTTGAGTCATACTGAGAATATCTTTATCGGTAGTTTCTTTAAGACTGTTTGAAAGAACCATTATAGTTTTGTTTTTCAATACAACAGAAGTGCTATAGTCATATTCTTGCCTTTTTATCTTCTGATTATCATTGCCACAAAAAGCCTCTATACCGTAAAAACCAATATCATCTCTAATCATTCTTCTTTGTTGTCTAAAGCTGGAATTTACATTAATTATATTAACGGCAACAAGTATACTGACTAATGTGATAGTGAAGATAATCATTAGCACTATGAAAATTCTTTTTTGTTGTTTATTTTTCATTTATCCCTCCAAAGAATATCCAACACCTCGGATGGAATTAATAGTGCAATTACAGTTAAGTTGCTTTAGCTTCCTTCTGATAAATGAAATATATACCTCAACATTGTTGTATTCGGCATTAGACTCATAACCCCAGATTTTCTCTGTAATTTGTTCCTTAGTCAGTACTTGCCTTTGGTTGTACAGTAACATTTCCAACAGTTGGAGTTCTTTGCCGGAAATTCTGATTGACTTTCCTGTATCTGTGTTTATCATTTTGCAACCTTTTAAATCAAGGGACATATTGTTACAAGTTAGGTTTTGACTTTGCAAGTTATAATTTCTCTTAACAATAGCATTTACCCTCATTATCAGTTCCTTAATTTCAAATGGCTTTGTAAGGTAGTCATCAGCTCCAACTTCAAAGCCCTTAACCTTGTCATCAAGTTCGGACTTTGCAGATAAAATCAAAATAGGTGTATATACCTTTTCATCCTTTAATTTCTTAATAACCTGATAACCGTCCATCTTAGGTAGCATAAGGTCAAGAATAATAATATCGTATATTCCTGTCCTACCGTATTCATAGCCGTCTGAACCATCAAAAACTGCATCAACAATGTAGTTTTCATTTTTTAGTGCAGTTTGTAATGTGTCAGCAAGACTGTAGGAATCCTCTACAATTAATATTCGCATAATGTTCTCCTAATGTAGAAATTTGTAATATCTTAAATAAATTATAAAGTATTTTCAATATTATTTCAAGGAATTGCTTTTATAATAAAACCCGTTATGGTGCTAAGTATGCATCAAAATATTAGGGATTTAAGGAATATGATTTATGGAAAACAACTTAGCAGAGTGTTCTGCTACTATTGCTAAAAAGAAAAATTTAGTGTGGCAGAAAACAGACATTTCAAAAGGAATTAGAGAAAAATCATTAAATCAAAAGGCTAGGACAATTTGGTTTACAGGACTTTCAGGTTCAGGTAAATCAACATTAGCTAATGAAGTTGAGAAAAGACTTGTTGCTATGGGTAAACACACAATGCTACTTGACGGTGACAATGTAAGAATGGGTCTTAACAACAACCTAGGATTTAGTGATGAAGATAGGGTAGAGAATATCAGACGGATTGCAGAAACTGCAAAATTGATGAATGACGCAGGGCTTATTGTGCTAACTGCTTTTATCTCACCTTTTAGAAAAGACAGAAGAAATGCTAACAAAATTATCGGTGAAGATTATATCGAAGTTTTTGTCAGTACACCTCTTGAAGAATGTGAAAAAAGGGATATTAAAGGTCTTTATAAAAAGGCAAGAGATGGTGTTATTAAGGAATTTACAGGTATTTCAAGTCCTTATGAAGAACCGGAAAACCCTTCAATTACAGTAGATACTACTAACCGTTCACTTAATGAGTCGGTTGATTTAGTTATGAAGCAACTTGAAAGGTTTTTGTGAGGTGCAGTATGAAAACATTATATATACATATTGGTACTCCAAAAACCGGTACAACATCTATTCAGAACTTTTGTGGATTAAATAGGGAAAAGCTAAAGGAACAAGGTGTTCTGTATCCTATAATGAACTATCATTATGAGAGAAAAAGTGTTAACAGAAACGGTTACTTCTTAACCGGTACAATTAAAGAAAACGGTACTAGAAATAAGGAAAAAGAAAAGCAAGTTTTTAACAATGAATTGCAGTATATTGTTGATTGCTTTAAGGACTATGACACTATTTTACTTTCTGATGAAAGTATTTGGTGGGCAACTTCTACAAGAAGAAAAGGCTTGTGGAAGGACCTGAAAAAGCATAGTGAACAGCATAACTATCAGATAAAGGTTATTGTGTATCTAAGACGACAAGACCAGTTTATGATGTCACGATATAACCAAAAGCTAAAGACTGACTTTATTGCAAGTACACAGAGCTTTGATGAATACTTTGCCGATATGAATGGTAGATTCAAATGTGTTATGGATTATCGTGAAAGAATTGATAACATAGCAAAAAGTATTTCTAAAGAAAATGTGGTTGTAAAAAGATTTGACAGAAATTATTTTTATAACGGTGACCTTAACCAAGACTTTCTGCATATCTTAGGTGTAAAGGTTGATGACAGTTTTCAGCAACTTAACGAAACTGCAAATACAGGTATTTCTGTTCAATCAGGCGAAATCAAGAGAGTACTTAACAGATTAAAGCCAATAACTATGGCTGATAACAATAAACTGATTAAAATATTAAAGGAATGTGAAGAAGTGCTTCCTGAAAGCAATACTTCCCTTATGTCAACAGATGAAGTAAAGGCCTTTATGGAACAATTTGTTGACAGTAATGAAAGTATTGTTGATGAATATATCGGTGACGGTAAACCACTTTTTGATTACACATACAAGGAAACAACTGCTTGGGATTATAACGATAAGAATTATAATGAGGAGCTAATTCTCTTTTTCGTAAACACTATTGATAGTGTTTATAAAGAAAATAAACAACTGAAAAAAGAACTTAATAAAATAAATAATCAAATAAAGAACATTAATGAAAAATTAAATAAAGAAAAATCCTACTCAAGAGAAACAAGATATTTACTAAAGCATCCTATTAAATCTTTCTACAACAAAGTTAAAGGTGCTTTAAGGAAAAAGTAATATGAAGTTTTCTGCTTTTTTATTAAATATCTTAAAGATAGGTTGTCTTGGCTTTGGTGGTGGAAGTGCATTAATACCGATTTTTGAAGATGTTTTTGTTGGAGAAAATAAACTTGATACCAAAGAAAATTTTGATAAAGATATTATTGTAGCAAGTCTAACTCCGGGGGCTTTGCCCATAGAAATTGCCTCCTCAATAGGTAAAAGAAACTTTGGTAAAAAGGGTATGATTCTTGGTGGAGTTATGATGGCTTTACCGGGAATTATTGCATCACTTTTGCTAATAACCTTGTTGTCAGCTTTGCAAGAAATGATTGCACCTGTAGTAAAGTGTTTGACTGTTGGTGTGTCGGCATTTATTATTTACCTGCTGATAAATTATGTGAAAAGTATTTTTGTAGAGAATAAGACTAAAGGGAAAAGGCGATTTAATCGGTCACTTTTCGTTATGATAGCAGTCTTTGTACTGTCAGGTGGCAAGAGTTTATTTAAGTTACTTGGACTTAAGGGTGACTACATAATCTCCGTATCAACAGTTTACATTCTTTTAACTGCATTTTTCTTAATCATATGTATTAAGGCAACCGGTAACAAAATCTTGCAAACTGTTTCAGTTGTAATTTCAGGTGTTTATCTTTTTGAGCATGGTGGCTTTGACCATAAGTACATATCACAAATTACTGCCACAGTTGATATTATAATGATAGTAATGGTACTTATCTTTGCTTTTAGAAAGTTTAATTTCTTTAAAAGAAATAATATAAAAATCAAAGATACACTTTCTGACTTAGGGTATTGGGTGGTTTTTTTATTTTTAGTAATATGCCCTATAATAATGCTTGACCTACATTCATTTGTATTCGCATTTAGAAGTATTGCTTCTGTACTAATGTCCTTTGGTGGTGGAGATGCCTACCTTGTAATTGCTGATGGGCTTTTTGTAGGGGATATGGTCAGTGAAGATACTTTTTACAACAACATTGTTTCAGTAGTAAATATTCTTCCGGGTTCAATCCTTGGTAAAACCTTGTCTTGTGTCGGTTATTACTTTGGTTTGGATTTCTTTGGTAATTACCTTGGCAGTATTTTTATGGCTATCGCCGGTGGTGGAATTGCAATCGGTGTTTCTTGTGGAGCTTTCCACATTTTCTATTCACTATATGATGAATTTTCAACTTCAAAGGTTTGCCAAACACTTGACAACTATATTCGTTCAATTATTGCCGGATTACTTGGAAATGTAATATTGATTCTTTTTAGACAAAGTAAGAATACTGCTATATCATACCAAATACCTATGATTACTGTATTTTTGATTTTGATAGGTTCGGTTATACTGAATCATATTTTGTCGGAAAAGTTTAGGGTTAATAACACAATTATTGTGATTATTGATATTTTAATTTCGTGTTTATTGTTTTGTTTTATATAAAGAAAACCTCCCATCTAACTATTGTTAGGTGAGAGGTTTCTTTCTTTTGTTATTTGATTTTGTAAACTAAAGTACCATTTTCTTTTAAAGAATTATCATTGTAACCGTTTTCAAAGAGAATGTTGTCTACATTTTCTACTTTAATAGGACTGTCACTACAGTTAAATATAACCTTAATGTCCTCATTATCGCTATGCTTTATGTACTCAACAACTCTACTGTTAGGGTTATTAACCTGTTCCATATTAGGTGACTTTGTGGCAATATGGTTGTTCCTTAGGCTGATAATTTCTTTAACCTTGTTTGTAATATCTTTGTATGTACCTTTCTCAATGTCATCCCAAGGCATACATCTTCTACAGTCAGGGTCAAATCCACCATGTAAGGCAATTTCTGTACCGTAGTAAATACAAGGACTGCCTTGTATTGTAAATAGAATTGTAAGTAGCTGATAGTAAATATCAAGGTTAAAGTCAACTGAATTGATAAGTCTTAGTGTATCATGAGAGTCGTATAGGTTAAACATAGCCATATTTGTTTGGTCATAATACATATTAAGTCTTCTGTTAATATGCTGAAATAGCTTTTCACTAGGCATATTTTTGTTTAAGAAAAATTCTCTGATACCAAAGGTTAGGGGATAGTTCATAATAGAGTCAAACTCATCACCCATTAACCATTGGATTGAGTCATGCCAAATTTCACCGATTAAATAAATGTCAGGGTTAATGGCCTTTAACTCTTTGTGTAGATGCTTTAGGAATGTATGGCTGACTTCATTTGCTACATCAAATCTTATACCGTCAATTTTCCAATCGGTAATCCACTTCTTGCAAATCTTTGTAAAGTAGTCAATAACTTCAGGGTTGTTTGTATTTAACTTTGGCATATATTTTGTGAAAGCAAAGGAATAGAACTGATTATCTCTAGTGTCACCTGATTTAGTTACAGGAAATTTGTTTACCATATACCAGTCTTTGTACTTTGACTTTTCACCGTTTTTCTGTACATCTTTCCAGAATGGATGGTCACTGCCACTATGATTAAATACAGCATCAACCATTACCTTAATGCCATTCTTGTGTGCAAGTTCAACTGTTTCCTTAAAGATTTTGTCATCACCAAAGTGAGGGTCAATTACTTCATAATCATCTGTATTGTACTTATGGTTTGTTGATGATTTTAGAATAGGGTTAATGTAAATACCACTAATGCCTAGGTCCTTTAGGTAAGGAATTTTCTCCTTAATACCGTAAATGTCACCACCATAAAAGTCTCCCATACCTACTTTGCCTTTTTGCCACTTTTTGCAATGTTCAGGGTTAATGCTAGGATTGCCGTTGCAAAATCTGTCAGGAAAAATCTGATACCATACTGTGTCTTGTACCCATTTAGGAGTAACATTTACATCACTACTGTTTAGCCAAGGCATTACAAAGTAACTAGGTAGCATAAGATTTTTTAATTCTTCTTTAGAAAAAAGACCATCCTCTAGGAAACATAAACTTTCCTTACTGTCCTCAACAATAAAGTAGTATCTCAGCCTTTTATGTTTAGGTTCAACAACTACATTCCAAATTCTGTTGTGGTCAAGTGTCATATAGGTTTTAATTTCTTCCTTAGTACCTTCCCATACTTCTTGACCACCCATAATACCGGCATCAAATGGATCGCCGTAGCAAATATAAACTTTCTCAATATCATCACCGGTAGTCAGTGAAATTTTTATTCTGTTTTCATCAAGTGCATAACATTGATTGCCGAAACTTCTGTGAAATATATTTCCTCTATTCATAGTTACCTCCATTATAAATTCCTTTTTTTTAGGTCACTTACAAGTTGAACATAAAATTCTCTTACATCAAAACCCTTAATATTTTCTCTATTAAGGTCAATCATATCGCCGTGAGAAATACCTCTGTTGCCTTTAACGGTTAGTAGAGTATAGTTCTCACCCCAAGGAAATGATTTTATAGAAACCAAACCGTCATTTTTACCATCAAAATATTTAACCAAATGGTAGGAAAGATTAAGTGGGAATTTACCACTTGTAGCCTTGTTAAGTATTGAGCCAAAACTTTGACAGTAAATATTATCAAGGTGTTCTTCACCAATATCATCATTAATAGCTTTAACACCACTTGCAGTTAAGTCATTAACCGATGCCATAAAGTCAGGATTTTTGTCACCAAGTTGTCTTAGTGAAGTGTTATATGTAGTTGCAATTTTGTTTTGAATCGACTTAGGCACTTTAGTCAGTAGGTAGTCGGCAAATTCGCAGCCTTTATGTGGTGTGTTGATTGTGGTTAGGGACGCTACCATTTCACCGATATTTTCTTTAGCAATAGCATATCTAACATCAAGACCACCTTTAGAATGAGCAATAATATTTACCTTTTTGCAGTTAGTTTCAGCTACAATATTTCTGATTCTTTCTGCTAATTCCTTTGCACTGTCTTTTACAGATAAAGCTGATTGATGGTTGCCGTAGTAGACTTTACAACCGTTTTTCTCTAATTCATTAGGAATTCTGCCCCAATAATTAAAGTTCTTAAAATCTCTAAAGAACACACCGTGTACAAATAAAATAGGGTACTTGGTATTGCAAATTTCTTTATCTTTTCTACTTTCATTTAGTAGATATTTGTTTTCTTCTGTAACAACTTCTCCCTTAACAACCTTTACAATTTTGCCCAAAGCAAATAGATTTGCTATAGGGATAATACCACACAAAATGCCGATTACTCTGTGTTTAATCCCAAGTTGAACAGAAAATAAATATACATTTATAATTCCGTTCCAGAATAATATTGAAAGTGTAACAACACATACTAAAACACTATACAGAAAGTCTGTCCAACTTGCCACATTAGGTATCATCCAAATCATAAATACAATATGATAAATTACGGACACCAAACAAGAATAAGCAAATGTTGTTAAGCATATCCTGCCATGGTCACATAGCTTTAACCTTTTAGTATGTACTGTGCTACCTATTAAAGGCATAATGTTTGAATATAAAAAGGTAACAATAGCTACCATAATAAATGAAAACTGTCCACTTTTAATCAGCAAGTAACAGTTAGCAGTAAAAACACTTGCTAAAAAGTAAAAGAATAATTTTAGCTTATCGAATTTCAAAATTTTATTCATTATTTCACATCCTATTAACTCTAATTGTACCAAAAGTTTTTGCAAAATGAAATACTATCATAAAAATTTTGTAGTAATAAATTTGAAAATTTACACATAATAATGATATACACTTTATAGGTGGGGAAATAAAATGATAAAAATAAAAAATTACATTATCAGCCTTATTATAAGTATTGGTATAGGGCAGATTTCAGGGTTCTTAACTAAGAATGCATCCAAAAATTTTTCAAGTAATTTTAATCAGTCAGCACTAACACCACCTGATTGGGTGTTTCCTGTTGTGTGGGTAATACTGTTTTTCTTAATGGGTATTTCTGCAACACTTGTTTATGAGTCAGATTGTAAATATAAAAAGTATGGACTGCTGGTTTATGGTGTGCAGTTAGTATTTAACTTTTTGTGGTCAATGTTTTTCTTTTTAGGGGAACAGTTTGTACTGTCATTTGGTTGGCTGACAATTCTTATCCTTGTGGTGGTGGGAATGATTTTGCTTTTTTATAAATGTAATAAAACTGCAAGTTATCTCCAAATCCCTTATTTGGTGTGGCTGCTTTTCGCCCTATATCTAAATTATATTGTGGTGATTTTGAATTAATAAGTATTAAATAAAATTGTCAGTAATAAAACCCTAATTTGTTGAAGTAAATTATAGATTAGCACAATCAAAATTAAAAATTCACATTTACTAACAATCAAAAAATAGCAAATCAAAACCACCCAACACTACATCAATTAAGAAACTGTAGCATTAGGTGGTTTAATTATATTATTAATATTTTATATTGATGAAAATATATTAGGAAAGTCCTTACCGTAAAGTTTTATTAACGCCTCTATTAATCTAAAACGAAGTTCCGGTACAGTAAGATTATTAACAAAGCTAGAAACAATCTCATACATAACATAATCATTTATTTCTTCATCATCTTCATAGTACTCAAAATCTTCATCATATACTTCATCATATAGATAACCATACATTTCTTTAAATCTTTCTTCTTCAATTCTTTCTTGTTCTGCAATATTTTCAATATATTGTTCAGCTTCATTAGGAAAGGCAGTAAAATATAACGCAACCATATGTTTACAAATTTTTCGATTATCTTTAGCAAATGGACAGTTACAATATGTATTCTTTACAGTATGATTAATATCTATCTTAACATCATATGTAGTAGTGCCTTTAACACTACCATAAAAAACAGTGTCGGATTCTTTACGAAAATTAATTACCTTTTTATCCTTATAATATTCATAACCTCTCTGTATAACAGAAGCTCTTGCTTGATTTAAAATACCCATAATATTTTCTTTAATTATTATCTTGCTTTTTGTAGTAATGAATAATTATACTTTTCAATATCATTAAATGTAGATTCTGAATAGTTGCTTGATGGCTTATACCAACTAAACTGCTGATAATGTTTCTTAATTGAGTCAGTAGTAAAGTTATATCCATGTAAAGCACAAATATCATTAATAGCAGTTTGAATATCATCAGATGATTTTCCCTTTAGGTCTGCTGAAGTTAGCTTTCTGCTTGAAATATCAGGGAACACCAAACCGGAACTATCACTACTTCTATTTGCTTTTTTAGTGGAAGTTGCTGATGGGTCTGTGGTATCTGTTGAACTTGATGCCATTGTAGTTGATGCACCATTCTTATCAATAGGATAACCACCATCAAAAACAACACTATTACAAATTAACTTAATATCACTTTCTTTGTTAAGTGCATCATATGCTTTCTTCATATTCTTATTTTTAGTGCTATATTTCTTTTCTGTTGGTGTTGTACACACTAAGTAATAAGTAGTATCCCTTATTGTTACTGTGCCATATTCGGTAAAATTAGCACCGGTCTTATATTCATCAGTTGGAAATAAATTGTAGGTAAAAATTTCACCTAAACTTTGGTCAAGACTATGGTTGTCCTTTTCGTAAAAAGTAACTGATGAACCACCATAATTATTTGACTCTTCAGTTACGGCATATTTATTTTCCCAAGTCTCAGGCAAAACAAATGTTGCACCTAGTAAATCTGAATGATAATTATATTCTTTTGAAGAAGATGGTTCAGTTGATGACTTTGCAAGTGTAACCACCTCTGAATTACCCTGAAATGTTGTTTCCTCGGTTGTAGGAGCAGTTGTTGATGTTGGTTCTTCTGAAAAATAATTTAATGGATTTTGGCAACCACAAAAAGTAAGTACAACTGTTAAAGTTAAAATTAAAAATGGAATAAACTTTTTCATACAATACCCTCTTTCAGTAGGATTATATCATAATAATTCTATTATGTAAAATTCTTTTGAAATTATTTAAATTTAAACTTTAGTGATTGTAAACCGTTTACTTATATTGACATTTGACAATTGTTGTGCTATAATAGGTTTACCTGTGAATTGTTCTTTGTTCAAAGGGGAGAAAAATGAATAATTTTACACTTATTTCTAAAAAACAATCTAACGAGGAAGGAGATTTTGAGTCATACGGTATTCGGTGCAATTGTTTCGAAAGTAACCTTGCAATTGAGGATATAACAACTGAATGGGATCAGATTGAGTATATCATCAATGCTTTCAACATTCACCTACCGGAAGAGGTCCATATATATGATATTTTAGAAAATTACCTTTTAGATTTTACTGATTTCTAAAATCGTGGTATAATCTACTTGGTGATACAATATGATTTGCAATTTATGTCCGAGAAAATGTAACGCAGAAAGAAACGATAGTATAGGCAGAGGCTACTGCAAAATGCCAAAATCTCTTTATGTTAGCCGTGTAGCCCATCACTATTGGGAAGAACCGGTTATCAGTGGCAAGAAAGGTACTGTAGCAGTGTTTTTCACCGGATGTACTCTTGACTGCATATACTGTCAAAATCGTGAAATTTCTCATTCTAATTTAGGAAGAAAAGTTACCATTGATGAACTGGCTAAGGAAGTTACCTTGCTGTTAGACAAAGGTGCTGAAAGTTTAAGTTTTATTACACCAAGCCACTATACAAATGGGATTATACAGTTGCTTGATATAATAAGTCCAAAAGTACCGGTTGTCTATAATACAAGTGGTTTTGACTCTATTGAAACACTTAAGAAACTTGAAGGCTATATTGATATTTATCTACCTGATTTTAAATATAGCAACAATGACTTAGGTTTAGAGTATAGCAATGTAAGGAACTACTTTGATGTTACATCAAAAGCTATTGAAGAAATGGTAAGACAAACCGGTGAACCTGTCATAAACCAAGACGGTATTATGGAAAAAGGTACAATGGTTCGTAATTTAGTATTGCCAAGTCATACGAAAAATTCCATTGAAGTAATAAATTATCTTGCAGAAAAATATGGAGATAAAATATTATTTTCATTAATGGGACAATACATTCCCTATGGGGATGCAAAATATCATAAAAAGTTAAACCGTAAAATTACAAAAAGAGAATATGAAAAGGTTTTGTTGGCTTTTGAAAGTAGTGGTCTTAACGGTTACTGTCAGGAACTTTCATCAGCAAGTGAAAAGTACATACCGGAATGGGATTCGGATGTATTATAAATCTTTTTATATTACAGTTAATCGGAACATTCGCAGTAAAGGAAAGGTAGATACAATAATATAGAGTTTTTAATTTGAGAAATAAAATTATATATTACTTGGGATAAGGGGACTTTTAGTCCTCTTATTTTTTGTTTTTCCTTTTATGTTCTAAACAACATTACCGATTATTTATTTTTCTATTATGGAATTATACAGAAAATTATATACACAAAAAGCCTCCCATAAAGGGAGGCTATAACTTGCTTAATATTAATTATTTTGCGTAATCAGAAACTCTTGATTCACGAATAATATTAACTTTGATTTGACCAGGATATTCAAGTTCCTGTTCAATCTTCTTACTGATTTCTCTAGCTAGTGGAGCCATCTTGTCATCATTAATCTGTTCAGGCTTAACCATAACACGAATTTCTCTACCTGCTTGAATAGCAAAGCAACTGTCAACACCTGGGAAGCTCTTACCAACTTCTTCAAGCTGTTGTAGTCTCTTGATGTAATTTTCGATATTTTCTCTTCTTGCTCCGGGTCTTGCAGCAGAAATAGCATCAGCAGCCTGAACAATACAAGCTACAACTGTCTTTGCTTCAACATCACCATGGTGAGCATGAATAGCATGAATAACTGCATCACTTTCTTTATATTTTCTGGCAACTTCAACACCAAGCTGAATGTGAGAACCTTCCATCTCGTGGTCAAGTGCCTTACCAATATCGTGAAGTAAACCGGCTCTCTTAGCAACTGTTGGGTTAAGACCTAGTTCAGAAGCAATCATACCGGAAATATAAGCAACTTCAATAGAGTGTCTTAGCACATTCTGACCATAAGAGGTTCTGTACTTTAATCTACCAAGAAGTTTAACAAGTTCAGGGTGGATGTTGTTAACACCAAGTTCAACAACTGTTCTCTCACCTTCAGCTTTAATAGTAGCTTCAACTTCTCTTCTGGCTTTTTCAACAGTTTCTTCAATTCTTGCAGGATGGATTCTACCATCTGAAATAAGTTTTTCCAAAGCAACTCTGGCAATTTCTCTTCTAACAGGTTCGAAAGAAGAAATTGTAATTGCTTCCGGAGTATCATCAATAATAAGGTCAACACCTGTAAGTGTTTCAATAGTACGAATGTTTCTACCTTCTCTACCGATAATACGACCTTTCATATCATCATTTGGAAGAGATACAACAGAAACAGTAGCATCCGATACCTGATCAGCAGCTAAACGCTGAATAGCAAGACTGATAATGTTTCTTGCTCTCTTGTCGGATTCTTCCTTTAGCTTTTCCTCATATTCAAGGATTTTTACAGACTTTTCGTGGTCAAGTTCTGTATCAAGCTGTTGTAGTAAGTAATCCTTAGCTTGGTCAGCAGTATAACCTGAAATTCTCTCAAGCATTTCAAACTGACTTTTCTTAACCTGTTCAACTTCTTGAAGCTTTTGTTCAACTTCCTTTTGCTTTCTCTGGTAGTTGTTTTCCTTCTTCTCAAGGTTGTCCATTTTTCTGTCAAGAGTTTCCTCTTTTTGCTGAATTCTTCGTTCCTGACGCTGAACTTCTTTTCTGCGATCAGAAATTTCCTTTTCGTTCTCATTTCTTAGACGATGAAGTTCATCTTTACCTTCCAGTAAAAATTCCTTCTTCTTAGCCTCAGCTGACTTAATTGCTTCAGAAACAATACGATTTGCTTCTGTTTCGGCAGAACCAATAGCCTTTTCTGCAACTTGCTTTCTACGCTGGATACCAAGATAAACACCGACAGCAAGACTTGCAACAATAGCAACAATAATCAGCACAATAGCTAACCACATTGGCATAGGAAATGACACCTCCTTGTTTTGTTTTTTAATAATTCAAATTCATCAAAACAATCGACCGGTGCCGTTAGACAGATATTCAATTTTTACGAAATATAAAAAAGGCAATAGCCCAATAAATTAATCATAAAACCCATAAGGGTAGTATTACCAGAATGTTGTGCATAAAAAAGCAAAAAATAAATATAATACTAAATGATTATCTATATATAACGGCTCAATAAGAGTCAATTAAAAGGAATTAAGCGAAATAAATCACTTAAAATGCGTAAAAATAAATTCACGCTTACTAATATATTAATAGATAGAGGGAGGTTTGTCAAGACAAAATATTTATAATATTTCTTTATTAGAATTATAATTTGTCTTATATGTGAAAAACTGTACAGAAATACGACTTTATTTTTGGTAAAAATATTTCATATCATAAAATTTTCATAAAAGTCGTGTTAAATTTCTCACAAAGTATTGAAAAATTTACGAACTTGTAATAAAATATAAGTACCTTAAAATTTAGGAGGAATAAAAAATGGCAATTAAAGTTGCAATTAATGGTTTCGGCCGTATCGGTCGTCTAGCATTCAGACAGATGTTTGGTGCTGAAGGTTATGAAGTAGTAGCAATCAACGATCTAACAGATCCAGCTATGCTTGCACACCTACTAAAGTATGATTCTGCACAGGGTAAGTATGCTCTTGCTGACAAGGTTGAAGCTAAGGAATCTTCAATCGTTGTTGACGGTAAGGAAATCACAATCTACGCTAAGCCAAACGCTGCTGAACTACCTTGGGGTGAAATCGGTGTTGACGTTGTTCTAGAATGCACAGGTTTCTATACATCAAAGGCTAAGGCACAGGCTCACATTGATGCCGGTGCTAAGAAGGTTGTTATCTCTGCTCCTGCAGGTAACGATCTACCAACAGTTGTTTACTCAGTAAACGAAAATGTACTAACAAAGGAAGACAAGATTATTTCTGCTGCTTCTTGTACAACAAACTGTCTAGCTCCTATGGCTAAGGCTCTTAACGACCTAGCTCCAATCCAGAGTGGTATCATGAGCACAATCCACGCTTACACAGGTGATCAGATGATCCTTGACGGTCCTCACAGAAAGGGTGACCTAAGAAGAGCTAGAGCTGGTGCTGTAAACATCGTTCCTAACTCAACAGGTGCTGCTAAGGCTATCGGCCTAGTTATCCCAGAACTAAACGGTAAGCTAATCGGTTCTGCACAGAGAGTTCCTGTACCAACAGGTTCAACAACAATCCTAACATCAGTTGTTAAGGGTAAAGTAACAGTTGACGAAGTTAACGCTGCTATGAAGGCTGCTGCTTCTGAATCATTCGGTTACAACACAGACCTAATTGTTTCTTCTGATATCGTTGGTATGACATACGGTTCACTATTCGATTCAACACAGACAATGTGCACATACATGGAAGATACAGACACAACTCAGGTTCAGACTGTTTCTTGGTATGATAACGAAAACTCTTACACATCACAGATGGTAAGAACAATTAAGTATTTCGCTGAACTATAATTTAATATTTTAGTGTATTACTTCCCCACCGATTTTTCGGTGGGGTTTTTGTTTTACAATTTTTTACTTTTGTGTTATACTCTTCTCAAGAATTTTTAATTTTTACAACTATAATGGAGGTATAATTATGGATTTAAATTTTAGAATGGTTCATCAGAATTTTAATGTAGCTGACCTAGACACATCTCTTGACTTTTACGAAAAGGCTTTAGGCTTAACAGAAAAAAGCAGAATTGACGGTGATGGTTTTACTATCGTTTATGTTGGCAATGACACAACTGACTTTGTACTTGAACTGACTTGCCTTGATGACCACCCTGAAAAGTATGACCTTGGTGAAGGTGAATTCCACCTAGCATTTAAAGTACAGGACTTTGATAAGGCTCACGCCCTTCACGAAGAAATGGGTTGCATCTGCTTTGAAAACCCTGATATGGGTATTTACTTTATCAATGACCCTGACAGTTATTGGCTGGAAATTATCCCTGAAAGTAAAGAACTTTAATTCTTTAATAGAATATTTATTCAAAGGAGTACATTGTACTCCTTTTTCTTTTTTTAATTTAGTCAACAAATTTGGTTTTTCAATTTTGATTGTGCGTTAAGATTAATTTGATAAATTTGGGTTTGTAGTGCTATTTGATAGTTTCAACTAATATGGAATTGTAAATGAATTTACAATTCCAACCACTCCTTCCGTCTTTGCATACGCAAAGCCACCTCCCTCAGCGAGGGAGGCAACAAGGTCTGTACAATTTTTTAATTATGTACAAACTTGTAAATTTGTACATATTACGCTTGGCTCCCTCAGACGAGGGAGCTGTCGATTGTAAATTGACGGTACGGCAATTTACCTTTTATAAATCGACTGAAGGAGGGAAAAACTATAAATTAGATGAATAAATCGGTTACTATCTAATTTATCTACATTACATAAACAACCCCACAAACCCAAATTTATAGTGCTAATTACAACTCACCACAACAAAATCAAAATCACCTATTCAACTTTTCAATAATCTTTTCAGCACATTTGATGCCATCAACACCGGCAGAAACAATACCACCGGCATAACCTGCACCTTCACCACAAGGATAAAGTCCCTCAACACTAACACTTTCAAGGCTTTCTCTGTCACGAAGAATTCTGATGGGTGATGAACTTCTTGACTCAACACCGGTTAGTAATGCATCATTATCAGCAAAACCTTTAAGCCTTTTATCCATCTGTATAATGCCACTTCTCATTGAATTAGTGATAAATTCCGGTAGCACATCATCCATTTTACAGAACTTTGTACCGATTTTATATGATGGCAATACTTCACCAAAGTTATCACTAACTTTATTGTTGAGAAAGTCTCCAACCTTTTGTACAGGTGCTTTGTAGTCACTGCCACCAACTAAAAATGCCTTTCTCTCAATTTCTTCTTGAAAGTACATTCCGGAAAGTACATCATCACCAAAGTCATTTGGATTAACACCAACAAGTAGAGCAGAGTTAGAATTTACTTCATCTCTGGCATAATAACTCATACCGTTGGTAACAACAGTTTCTTCTGTACTTTGTGCCGGTACAACCAAACCACCGGGACACATACAAAATGTATAAACACCTCTACCGTTTTCAAGGTGACTGTTTAGCTTATATACTGATGGTGTTAGCTTTTTGCATTTTGCAAATTCACCGTATTGTGCAATGTCAATTTTTTCTTGTAAATGCTCAATTCTTGCACCTACTGCAAAAGGCTTTGCCTCAATAGAAAGGTTCATATCCTTAATCATCCTAAAGGTATCTCTAGCCGAATGACCGATTGCAAGAATAATATTGTCGCAGAAAATTTCTTTTTCTTGACCATTACTTGTAGCAATAATTGACTTAACCTTGTTGTCTTTAAGATTAATTTTATTTAAACAAGTGCCAAATAATACTTCGCCACCAAGTGACTTAATTTCTTCTCTGATATTTTTAATAGTAGGTTTTAATTTGTCAGTACCAATGTGAGGTTTTGCATTGTACATAATGTCTTTAGGTGCACCATGACTGACAAATTCTTCAAATAACTTTCTAACTCTCTTGTCCTTAGTACCGGTAGTTAACTTACCGTCAGAAAAAGCACCTGCACCACCTTCACCAAATTGTACATTAGAATTAGTGTTTAATTTGCCCCCATTCCAAAATGTATCAACATCACTTGTCCTAGTGTCAATGTCCATACCTCTTTCAATGAGAGTAACCTTAGCACCTGATCTTGCAAGTATTAAACTTGCAAATAATCCGGCAGGACCTGCACCAACAACAATTGTGTTGCTACTGTTATTTTTGCAAATAGGTTGTTCATATTTGTAAATTTTACTTTCAGAAACTTTTTTGCTTTTTGTTCTCTTTAGTGTAGAATTTTCATTCTTAACCTTAACATCAACAGTAGCCAAGAAGTGAACATCACTTTTCTTTCTGGCATCAATAGATAACTTGAAAAGTTCATAGCTAACTATTTCATCTTTCTTACAGTTAAGTTCCTTAACTATTTTTTTAATCAACTCATCTTCCTTGTAATTAGGAGATAATCGTAAATTATTTATTTTTATCATTCTAAAGCACCGGCTTTCATTCCTGAGGCAAAAGCAAATTGTAAATTGTATCCACCACAAATGCCGTCAATGTCAATAATCTCACCACAAAAATATAGGTTAGGAATATATAGACTTTCCAGAGTATTAGTGTTAATTTCTTTACCTGATACACCACCACAGGTAACCTGACTTTTTGAATAATCATTTTTACCGGTAGTAACAAAGTCAAATTCATTTATAAGTCTAGCAAGATTTTCAATTTCTTTGTTAGATATATCATTACACTTTCTGTTGAAAGAACCCATTTTTCCAACCTTTAATAATGCAACAGAAAGTTTATTATTAAACATACCAAGGAAAAAGTCCTCAATACTGTTGTCTTTAAATAAAGTTTTTCTTTCTTTTAAAATATCAATAATTTCATTTTTACTGTAGTCAGGCATTAAGGAAACTCTTACTGTATCATAGTCAAGATAACTAAGATTAAATGCACAGATACCTGAAATACTTTCACCTGTAAACTGAATTTCACCACTATCACTTTTAACTACTTTACCTTTTTTCATAACAGATACTTTGCCATCAGCTCTAACACCTTTGATAGTTTTTAGAATATCAGACTTAACATTAATAGGGCAAAGTGCAGGTTTTAGCTTGGTAATAGTGTGGCCTAAGTTTTCTACAAGTGAATACATACTACCGTCACTACCAAGGTTAGGACTGCTTTTGCCACCTGTAGCAATAATTAATTTGTCACAACTGAATTTATATAAATTAGTCTTAATTTCAAAAGTCTCACCAACTGAAATATCAGTTACCCTACAGTCTGTATATATTTCAATATCGTCTTGATAAAGTCTGTTTCTAAGAATATCAAGAACTGCTGAGGCTTGTTTACATTTAGGATAAACTCTGCCACAATTATCTGCAAAGGTATATAAACCCATACTGTTAAAATAATTTACTATATATTTTGGAGAATATTCGGAAAATAAATTTTTAATCCCATAGCTAAAGCTACCGTGATAATCTTTAATTTTAGCACCTATATTTGTCATATTGCATTTACCGTTACCTGTAGCTAAAATTTTCTTGCCGATTCTACTTTCCTTTTCAATAATGGCAACATTTTCATATTGCTTTTTAGCTTCAATAGCTGCTACAATACCTGATGCACCACCACCGATTATTACAACATCATACTTCATATATTTCCTCATAAAAAACAATAGTGGGATTGCTCCCACTATCTAAAATTTTAATATTTTAATATAATTTTATTTTGCCTTTTTCTTCTTTAGAATATGTCTTAAAACAAAGATACCAATTACTACTGCAACAATACCACAAAGAGCAGCTACAACAACACTTGTTGGAATGTTAAATGTTGTTACAATGTAAGGAATACCGTAAGTGATAATTGTCATAATAGTTGCTGACATACATAGTCCCAAAATAGTAGCAATAAATGTTTGCTTTAAACTAAAGTTAAATAAACCGGCTACAAGACCACCTGTCCAAGCACCTGTTACAGGAAGTGGAATACCGATAAATACTGTAAGACCGAAGGTTTTGTACTTCATAATTTTTGGAGCACTTGTGTTTGCTTTATTCTCTAAGAAGTCAACAAACTTAACAACAGGACTTAACTTAGTTTTTCTCAAGAACTTTAGTAGCTTTTCAATAAACAGTACTACGAATGGGATTGGTAAGAAGTTACCAACAATACAAATTGGCAATGCTTGCCATAGTGGTACTTTACATAGAGCAGCAGCAATCAGTCCACCACGAAGTTCCAAAATAGGGAACAATGATACTAAGAAACAGAACAACTGTCCGTTCATATGTAGCGTATCGTTTAACATATTAATAAATGATTCCATAACATTCTCCTATCGGTCATTATTACTAAAATATTATATATTAATTTATTCAATTTATCAATAGATTTCATTGACTTTCTTGTTAAATCTTTGTAAAATAATAGTGTATTGTGAAGGAGTGTGCTATGATATCTTTACATATGAGCAAAAAAGATAAATTAAAAGCAATTATACTCATAATTATGACTTTATGTGTTGTTGCTTTTATTTTTATGCATTCATTAACCCCGGCAACTCTCAGTGCTGAGGAGTCAGGTGCAGTTACTGACTGGCTAACTAATTTAATACCCTTTCAGTTAACAGACCATATTGTCAGAAAAATGGCACACTTTACGGAATATTCAGTTCTTGGCTTTTTAACCTCTTTTACTGTATATTCTTTCTTCAAGAAACCAACCGGTGGAATTTTCATAAAATTGTTTGTTACTCTTTTTACAGCAGTAATTGACGAAACAATACAACTTAATGTACCCGGTAGAAGTGGACAAGTAACAGATGTGCTACTTGATTTTTCAGGTGCAGTTACGGGTATAATAGTATCCACCTTGTTGATTTTGATTTACTTACTATATAAAAAAAGAAAGGAAATGAAAAATGGGAGGAACTAAACAAAACAAAATGGGTACTGCCCCAATGTTCAGACTTATTTTAGGTATGAGTTTACCTGCTATGTTTAGTATGCTTATTCAGGCACTATACAACATTGTTGATAGTATGTTTGTTAGTAACTATAGCAATAGTATTTTAACCGGTAATGACTCACTACTTTCTGTTAATATTGCTTATCCGTTACAGATGATTCTTATTTCTGTAGCAGTTGGTTCAGGTGTTGGTGTTAACTCACTAATAGCCAGAAGACTTGGTGCAAGACATCAAGAACAAGCTGACTCAGCAGCAACTCATGGATTTTTCTTAACATTTATTGACTGGTTTATATTTGTTCTTATTGGTATATTTCTTGCAAAACCATTTATCTCACTATATACAAATGACCAAGCTATTATGGATGCCAGTGTAGCCTATATCAGAATTGTACTTATCGGTTCATTAGGTTCAAATATCACTTGTATGCTTGAAAAGGTATTGCAGTCAACAGGTAATATGATAATGCCAATGCTTAGTCAGTTAACAGGTGCAGTTATTAATATTATCCTTGACCCAATCTTTATTTACACATTTGACTTAGGTGTAGCCGGTGCTGCTATTGCAACAATTATTGCTCAGCATATTAGTGCTGTTCTTTGCTTATTCTTCTTATTTGGAAAGAAACAACTTGTAAAAATCCATGTTAAAGGATTTAGATTTAAGGCAGAAACAGTAAAGAACATTTATGTAGTTGCTTTACCTGCAATGGTTATGCAAGCTATCGGTTCATTTATGGTTATGGGTATTAACTTTATTATCTCATTGGCTAATGACACAGTAGCAGCTAAGAATGCAGCAACAAATGTATTTGGTGTTTATTTCAAACTTCAGTCATTTGTATTTATGCCTGTATTCGGTCTAAACCAAGGTTCAACACCTATTATCGGTTTTAACTACGGTGCTAGAGATAAAAAGAGAATGTACAGTGCTATTAAGTGGGCGATTCTCTTTGCAGTAATTATTATGACTGCCGGTTTTATTGTATTCCAAATTGTTCCGGATGTACTTCTAGGTCTGTTTAACCCAACAGAAGAAATGCTTGATATTGGTACAGTAGCTTTAAGAATTATCTCTCTATGCTTTATTCCTGCAGCACTTGGTATTGTATTCTCAGGTGTATTCCAGGCAGTAGGTAAGGGTGTCAGAAGTCTTATTATGTCACTACTTCGTCAGCTATGTTTAATTGTTCCTATTGCTTACTTCCTATCAAGTATCAGCCTAAAGGATATGTGGTATGCTTTTCCTCTAGCTGAAATCGGTTCACTTATTGTTGGTATTATCTTCTTTATCACTCTTGTAAAGGGTGACTTTAAAAGACTTGACCATAAGGAATAATTAACCTTTTACTGCATATATTTTAGTGGTGATAATATGCAGTATGATAGAAATGATGAAATTGTTTATGACAAAGAGTTCTTAGAAACCACTAACAGAGAATATTATAATCCCGAGGACTACAAGAATAATGACGAATTTTGTAGTGAAGAAAAAGTTTTTTCCGAAAAAAAGAAAAAACCACTGCCAACTGTTATTTTGTGTCAGCTGATTATATGTATTCTTCTTGGCATTTTCCTTTATTGTTCCAGAACTTACGCACCTGACCTTTTCAGCAATATTATGAGTAGTGTCAATGATATGATTAACGATTCATTGGTTGTTGACGGTAATAACCTTAATGATTATTTTGCAAATAATGGTTAAACGGTTTTTAGGTGTAGAAATTTCTTTTCAATTTTACTATTTTGCTTTACTTACTATAGTCCTTATATTTGATAAAAGTGGTGGGATTTTCTGTTGCTTTTTGTCTTCATTCTTTCATGAGATAGGACATCTTCTTGCCATTTTAGTTTTAAAGCAAAAGGTAGATAGAATAGAATTTTCATTATTTGATATAAAGATAAAGTCTAACTATTATGTTAGTTTTAGTAAAGAACTTATCATCACCCTTAGTGGTGTGGCTTTTAACTTTATATTATTTTTATTCTTTATAAGAACAATAAGGATTTTTGCCTTAGCAAATTTATTTATAGCAATTTTCAACTTATTGCCTGTTTCCACATTAGATGGGGGACAGGCAATAAATATTATATTAAATAAGTTTATTTCTGAAGAAAAATCTGTTATAATCTTAAATATACTTACAGTGGTTTTTGCAATACCTGTTTTCACTTTAGGTATAATAGTTTTATTTAATACAGGATATAATTTTTCTTTCTTACTTTTAGGTGTGTATTTATTCCTAACACCTATCTACAACAGAAAGGCTATTTCAAGAGGTAACTATGATTAATAAGGAAGTAGAAAAATATTTATTAAAAGTTCAGAAACCGGCAAAATATGTTGGTGGTGAACTTAATGCAGTTGTAAAAAATAAGGAAGATATAGATGTACGATTTGCATTTTGTTTTCCCGATACTTACGAAGTAGGTATGTCCCATTTAGGAATGAAAATTCTTTACAGCCAGTTTAACAGTGTGCCATATATTTGGTGTGAAAGAGTTTTTGCACCTTGGATTGATATGGAAGATGTTATGAAAGAACATAACATTCCACTGTATGCACTTGAAAGTGGTGACCCACTATCTGACTTTGACTTTATCGGTTTTACTTTGCAGTACGAACTATCATTTACAAATGTTCTTAATATGCTAAAGCTAGGTAATATTCCGATTTGTTCAAAGGACAGAATGAACTTAGGTCTAAAGAATATTGTAGTAGCAGGTGGCCCATGTGCTTGTAATCCGGAACCAATAGCAGATTTTATAGATATTTTCTTTATCGGTGAAGGTGAAGAGGTTGATATGGAGGTTATGGAGCTTTACCGTCAATGTAGAGATGAAAATGTTTCAAGAGAAGAATTCTTGATCAGAGTATCTAAGATTAAGGGTTGTTATGTGCCATCCCTTTATGATGTAACTTATAACGAAGACGGTACAGTAAAAGCAGTAACACCAAACCATGGTGCACCAAAGAAAATTGAAAAAAGATTAATGATGAATATGGATGAATGTTATTATCCTGATAACTTTGTTGTGCCAAATACTGAGATTGTCCACGATAGAGCAATGCAAGAAATTTTCAGAGGTTGTATTCGTGGATGTAGATTTTGTCAAGCCGGTTTCCTTTATAGACCTGTTAGAGAAAAGTCACCTGAAACTATCAACAAGCAGTGCCATGACCTATGTAACAATACAGGTTATGATGAAGTTTCACTTTCATCCCTTAGTTCAAGTGACTATACACAGATTGTTCCACTACTAACCGAATTAAATAAATGGTCAGTTGATGAACAAGTCAGTATCTCTTTACCGTCATTAAGAGTTGATGGCTTTACCGATGATATTATGTCAAAAATTAAGACAGTTCGTAAAAGTGGTTTAACCTTTGCACCGGAAGCCGGTTCACAAAGATTAAGAGATGCAATCAACAAAAATGTAAAAGAAGATGAACTGTTAAATACTTGCAGAACTGCTTTCTCAGGTGGATGGACAAGAGTAAAACTGTACTTTATGATTGGTTTACCAACAGAAACAATGGACGATGTAAATGCTATTCCGGCACTGGGCAAAACGGTTGTTGATGAATATTACAAAACTGAGGATAGACCAAAGGGTAAGTCAGTTAGTGTTACAGTTTCAGCATCCAGCTTTGTACCAAAGCCATTTACTCCATTCCAATGGGAACCACAGGATACTATTCCAACAATTCACGAAAAGCAGAAAAGTATTCTTGACCATATTGAAAGTAAGAAAATTAATTTTAACTACCACGATGCTGATACTAGCTTCCTAGAAGGTGTATTTGCCAGAGGTGACAGAAAACTTTGTAAAGCTATGAAACTAGCTTGTGAAAGAGGTTTCCATTTTGATGGTTGGAACGAATGTTTTGACTTACAGAAATGGTTAGATTTATTTGAAGAATGTGGAATTGACCCATCATTCTACGCTAACCGTAGAAGAAGTTTTGATGAAGTTTTACCTTGGGACCATATTGATTATGGTATCAAAAAGCAATTTTTAATTGACGAATGTCACAAGGCATATTGTTCTACAACTACACCAAACTGTAGACAAGAATGTAGTAAATGTGGTGCAAATCGTTATGGTGGAGGTGTTTGTTTTGAAACCCGTTAGAATTTGGTTTACTAAAGATAATGAATGTAAGTATATAAGTCACCTTGACCTTAACAGAGTTGTAATGCGTGCATTACACAAAAGCAAACTTAACATTTGGCATACTGAGGGCTTTAACCCACACCCATTTGTAACATTTGCTTTGCCACTTTCTCTTGGCTTTAAAGGTGTAAAAGAAACAATGGATATTAAGCTACTTGATGATGATTATAATAAGGAAGAAATTATTTCTGCCCTTAATAATTGCCTACCTTCCGGCATCAAGGTTTATGATGTTACTGAACCTGTTATGAAAGCCGGTAAAATTGCTCAGGCTCTTTTTGAAATCAATTTGTATCCTGAAACTGTTGACCTAGATACTCTGTACAATAACTTTACAGAATTACTTAACCAACCTGAAATTTTAGTTATGAAGAAAACTAAGAAAAAAGGTTTGAAAGAAATTGACATTAAACCTCATATCTTAAAGGTCAATGTAGCTAAAGAAGATGATTGTGTTAAGTGTAATATGCTTTTACCTGCCGGTAGTACAACCAACATTAATCCTACATTATTTATTAATGCTTATAACGAAAAGTATAGTGATGATGTAATTTATCGTATTACAAGACTTGATGTATTTAACGATAAAGGTGAAAGTTTCAAGTGATGAGGTACAATTCTCTAAACAACTATTTGCGTAATAAATTCGGCAAAAAAGTTTACAAGATTTCCATTGACGGTGGTTTTACTTGTCCTAATCGTGACGGTAAAATTTCTACAGGTGGTTGTATATTTTGTTCTGCAAAGGGTTCAGGTGACTTTGCAACAAGTAAATCCCTTTCCATAACCCAGCAAATTGAACAAGGCAAAGAGAGAGTAAGAAGTAAAACAAAGGATAATTGTTTTATCGCTTACTTTCAAGCCTTTACAAATACTTATGCACCAATAGATGTGTTGGAAAGTAAATTTACTGAGGCTATAAATCATAAGGATATTGTAGCTTTGTCAGTAGCCACAAGACCTGATTGTGTAGATGATAATGTACTTAAGTTACTTGAAAAGCTAAATAAAATCAAGCCTGTATGGGTGGAGCTTGGACTTCAAACTATCAAAGAAAGTTCAGTTGATTATATCCGTAGAGGATATGAAAATTCCGTATATGTTGATACAGCAACAAAACTTAGAAATATAGGTATAGAAGTTATAACCCATATTATTTTAGGTTTACCTAATGAAAGTAAACTTGATATGTTAAGGTCAGTTGATTTTGCCTGTAAATATTCTGACGGTATTAAACTTCAATTACTTCATATTCTAAAAGGTACAGACTTACTGAAAGATTATGAAGACAGTAAATTCAATGCCCTAACTATGGAACAGTATATTGACATTCTATGTGATGCAGTTTCTATCATTCCTAAGAATGTTATAATCCATAGACTTACCGGTGACGGTGACAAAAAGATTTTAGTTGCTCCACTATGGAGTGGCAACAAAAAGGTAGTGCTAAACACAATTAATAAAACCTTTGAAGAAAGAAATATTATTCAAGGTTCAAAAACTTTGCAAGATTATATTTAACTCGTAAGAACAGTAGAAAACCTACTGTTCTTTTTTCTTTTGTTAATAATATTAGCAATAACTACAAATTATTATATTGATATTTTCACATATTATACAATATTACAAATATACACAAAACATATCGAAATAATAGGAATACTTCTTGACATTTATGAGATGTGATAATATAATATACAACATAGCATACTAAACAGATAGGTAATGTATTAAATTATTATTGAGGTGAACAAAATGAAAAAATTATTATCAAAAAACTTAATATCATTGCTTCTAGTAATTACTTTACTATGCACTTCAGCAGTAGTTTTTTCAGGTTGTAGTTCATCAAAAGCAAAGAATGGTGAAGTGTCTATTGTAAATGTGTCTTATGACCCTACAAGAGAATTTTACGAAGAATATAACAAGATCTTTGCAAAACATTGGTACAAAACCCATCAGCAAGATGTTGAGGTTATTCAGTCACATGGTGGTTCAGGCAAACAAGCCCTTGAAGTTGCAAACGGCCTAGAGGCTGATGTGGTAACTTTAGCACTTGAATATGATATAAATTCAATACAGGATGCCGGTTTAATTAAAAAAGGTTGGGTAAATAACTTCAAGAATGACTCAGCACCATATACATCAACAATAGTTTTCCTAGTTCGTAAGGGTAATCCTAAGAACATTCACGATTGGGATGACCTGGTAAAGAAAGGTGTTGGAGTGATTACACCAAACCCTAAAACATCAGGTGGAGCAAGGTGGAATTACCTAGGTGCATGGGCCTATGCAAATGAAAAGTATAACGGTGATGAAACCAAAGTTAAAGAATTTATCAAAAAGTTATATCAGAATGTTTTAGTTCTAGATTCAGGTGCAAGAGGTGCAACAACTTCATTTATAGAAAACGGTCAAGGTGATGTACTTATAGCTTGGGAGAATGAGGCTTACCTTTCATTACAGGATTATAAGGATGAATACGAAATTATTTCACCAAGTATTAGTATTTTAGCTCAACCATCAGTAGCAGTTGTTGATGATGTAGTTGATGACAGAGGTACAAGAAATGTTGCTACAGAATATTTAAAGTACCTTTACAGTGATGACGCTCAGCGTATAGCCGGTAAAAATTATTATCGACCTACTAATAAGAAAATTCTAAAAGAATTTAGCGATAAGTTCGATTTATCAATGAAGCTTGTAACTATCAAAGATTTTGGTGGTTGGGAAAAGGTTCAGAAAAAGCACTTTGCAGATGGTGGAATTTTTGATGAAATTTATGCAAAGTAATGTATAGAAGAAATAACGGAGAATTAGGTGTAACAAAATGAAGAAAAAGGCAAATAAAAGGGTTATTCCTTTTTTTGGATTGTCAATGGGTGTCACAGTAACAATGCTAAGTTTAGTTGTTTTGATACCTCTTGCATCCCTAATTATTTATACTTCAAAATTAAGTTTTAGCGAAATTATTGCAACAATTACTGCTCCAAGAGTTGTAGCAAGTTATAAGGTCAGTTTCATAACTGCTTTCATAGCTTCACTTATTAATGCAGTAATGGGAGTTATTTTAGCATGGGTTTTAGTAAGGTATAAATTTCCTTGCAAAAGAATTTTAGATGGTATTATCGAATTACCTTTTGCTTTACCTACAGCAGTAGCAGGTATAGCATTAACAAGTTTAACTGCCGATAACGGTTTGGTAGGTAAGTTCTTTGCTAAGTTCGGTATCAGTATTGCCTATACAAAGGTAGGTATTACAGTAGCTTTAGTTTTTATAGGTATTCCATTTGTAGTAAGAGCAGTTCAGCCTATTCTCGAAAAACTGGACTCAACTTATGAAGAAACAGCCGGTGTACTTGGTGCTAGTAGAGTAAAAATATTTTGGAAAATTATTTTTCCTGAAATTTTCCCATCAGTGCTAACAGGCTTTGGTTTAGCATTTGGCAGATGCCTTGGTGAATATGGTAGCATAGTTTTCATAGCCGGTAATAAACCATTTGAAACAGAAATCACACCACTTATTATTATGTCAAAGTTACAAGAATTTGATTATTCGTCAGCAACTGCAATTGCACTTGTAATGCTGATAGTTTCATTCTTAGTACTATTCTTAGTTAACCTAGTTCAAATTCATAACACAAAAATTCTAAAGGGAGGTAGATAAAATGGAAAACAGTTCAAAAGGCTCAAAAGTAGTTAAGTGGGTGCTTATTGGAGTTAGCTTTCTTTTCATAGCAATTATGCTTATTCTACCTTTGATTACTGTACTGACAGAGGCATTTAAAGATGGCATAAAAGTCTTTTACCAAGCAGTAACAGATAAATATACAGTAGATGCAATTGTCTTAACACTTGAAGCAACAGGTATTGCAGTAATTGTAAATACTCTTTTCGGTATCTTTGCATCATGGTCAATTACTAAGTTTCAGTTTAAAGGTAAGAAAATTTTAACTACATTAATCGACTTACCGGTAACAGTTTCTCCTGTTATTGCAGGTTTGATTTTCGTATTAACATACGGTAGACAAAGTCCTATTTATCCAATACTTGATGCACTGCATATTAAGGTTATCTTTGCAGTACCGGGTATTATTTTAGCAACAGTATTTGTTACTTTCCCATTTATTTCAAGAGAGCTTATTCCTGTTCTTGAGTCACAAGGCAGTGATGAAGAAGAGGCAGCAGCTTTGATGGGAGCTAATGGTTTTACAATCTTTAGAAAGATAACTTTCCCTCATATTAAGTGGGCATTCCTTTATGGTGTTGTACTTTGTGCAGCAAGAGCAATGGGTGAATTTGGTGCAGTATCAGTTCTTTCAGGTCACTTGCGAGGAAGAACAAACACCCTACCATTACATGTAGAAATTTTGTTTAACGAATTTAAGTATGTACCGGCCTTTGCAGTTTCAGCAATACTTGTACTAATGGCTGTGGCAATACTTGTAATAAGAAGTGTTGTAGAATATAGAGGAAAGAAGGAACTATAAGATGTATGTTGAATTAAAGAATATTAACAAAACATATGGAGATTACCAAGCATCAAGTGATGTAAACTTCGGCATAGAAAAAGGCAAACTTATTGGCTTACTAGGTCCTTCCGGTAGTGGCAAAACTACAATCCTTCGTATGATTGCAGGACTTGAAAATCCCGACAGTGGTGAAATTATTATTGATGGTGAAGTTGTTAACAATATTCCTGCAAGTAAAAGAGGTATAGGCTTTGTATTCCAAAACTATGCACTGTTTAGATATATGACTGTTTTTGATAATATTGCTTTCGGTCTGAAAATTCAGAAAAAAAGTAAGAAGTATATTAGAGAAAGAGTAAAAGAACTTATTAAGTTAATCGGTCTTGAAGGTCTTGATAATCGTTATCCAAGTCAGCTTTCAGGTGGTCAAAGACAGAGAGTAGCCTTTGCAAGAGCATTAGCACCAAACCCACATTTACTTTTACTTGATGAACCTTTTGCAGCTATTGATGCAAAGGTTAGACAGGAACTTCGTTCATGGCTAAAAGAGATGATTCAAAAGCTTGGTGTTACAAGTATTTTTGTAACTCATGACCAAGATGAGGCAATTGAAGTAGCTGATGAAATCATCATTACTAATAAAGGCAGGATTGAACAAAAGGGAACACCTTTTGAAATTTACCAAAAGCCGGAAACTGCTTTTTCAGCAACATTCTTTGGCAAAACTTCTTTCCTAGAAGATTACACAAAGTTCAATACCTTTGAAATAATTGAAGGTGCAGAAAAAGCAATTGTAAGACCTGAATTTGTAAAAATTTATAAATATGGTGAAAAGCTAAAGTACAAGACTTCTGCTTCTATCGGTAAAGTTGTGAAAACTGCCTTTATGGGCGATAGAATAGAAATTACTGTTGAATGTAACGGTAGCACACTAGTTGCCACAAGAGGACTTGATGAACCTTCAGTTTCAGTAGGTGAGGAAGTAAGAGTGTTCCTATACAAAACTATTGTAACAGTTGGCAACAAAGCCCATATCCTAGATAACCTAGCACTAACAGAGGTTTCAATGGTTATCTAATATTGACAATAGTCACTGATAGTATTAAAATTTACATTAGAATTTTAAATGGGTGAAAATATTGAATTGTATTAGTCTTAACTATAAGCAAATTAAACTTGATATTAGAAAGTCATTTGCTTTTGATGATAATGTAAAACTAAATATTATGAAACAACTTACACTGGGTGACAAAATCACCCAGTGCATTTTACTATGTACTTGTAACCGTACAGAAGTTTATTTTGACGGTAGTAAAAAGTACTTTGATTATGTAATAAATGTATTGTCACAGTATTCTAATGTGTCAAAAGATGCAATCAAAAAGTACGCTATGTTCTTTGAAAATGAAAAAGCTACTTTCCATCTTTTTAAAGTAACAAGTGGAATTGACTCAATGGTTATGGGTGAGGATGAAATCCTTAGCCAAACAAGAAGTGCATATATGTTCTCTAAAAATAATAACTTTACAAGTTATGAATTCAATATGATTTTCCAAAAGTCATTTGAATGTGCAAAGATTATTAAGAATGAAACACCTTTATCCACAACATCAATTTCAGTAGCTACATTAGTAGGTAATGTTGTGTCAAAATTAGGGGATAACACAAATGTACTTGTAATTGGTGCAAGTGGTAAAATCGGGACAACAGTTGTAAAAAATCTTCTTTCACATAAAAATATAAATGTAAAAATAACTATAAGAGAACACAATAAGCAACTGTCAACTGTTGATGATAATATTGAGGTTGTACCTTATAATGATAGATATAATTATATTAACAATTCTGATTGTATTGTAAGTGCTACAAAAAGTCCTCATTATACTATTACTAAGTATGATGTTGATAATAGTGATATTAATACAAAGTCAAGACTGCTTATTGACCTTGCAGTACCACCTGATATTGACAGTGAACTTGACGGTTACAATGGTTTTTCAATTTTAAATATTGACCACTTTGAAGAAATAGCAAATTACAATAATAAAATCAAAGAGTCAGGTGTTGAGTCAGCGTTGAAAATTATCGGCAGTGAAATTGATGAACTAAAGAAAGATATTATCTTTCATTCATTTTTACCTAAGATGAAGAATATGGATGATAAAGAGAAGAAAGTTATTTATAAGATGAAGTCAAATTTATCTTCAAAGTCATTTGAAGAATTTATTTCAGTATATGAGAAAGAGAGTTAGTATGGGGTATTTTCCATTTTTTGTAGATGTAGAAAATCAAAATTGCCTTGTTGTAGGTGGTGGTGTGGTAGCTTTGAGAAAGATTGAAAAGTTACTGCCTTTTAACCCAAACATTACTGTTGTTTCTCCTAAAGTACATAAAGAAATTTTATCAATAAAAAATATAAATATAATTAAGAGAAAATTTGATTTTAATGATTTAAAAGAAAAATCATTTGTAATTACTGCAACTGATGATAAAGTCCTCAATAAAGAGATTTATAATTCTTGTAAAGAAAATAATATTCCTGTAAATACTGTTGATGATAAGGATAATTGTTCCTTTATTTTTCCTGCACTTGCTAAGAATAAGGGTGTAACTGTTGCAATCTCAACATCAGGAAAAAGCCCTCTATACGCAAAGTATCTTCGTAAAAAGATAGAAAACTTAATCCAAGATAGCGAAAGTATAGTTGATAACCTAAGCAAATACAGAGAGAAAATTAAGAATGAAATTTCTTTAGAAGAAAATAGAAAGGTAGCATTTGAAAAGCTACTTGAACATTCTCTAAGTAATGAAAGTATTACAGATGATTTAGTAGATAAGATAATTAAGGATTTGTCAGTATGAATATAAAGATAGGAACAAGAAAAAGTAAATTAGCACTTGCCCAAACTAATATGGTTGTAAATGAAATCAAAAAGTATTTTCCCTCAATTAATATTGAGGTAGTACATTTTACAACTAAAGGTGACAAAGTCCTTAATAAACCACTTATAAATATAGGTGGTAAAGGTGTCTTTGTAACAGAAATTGAAGATGCTTTATTAAATAAAGAAATTGATTTAGCAGTTCATAGTGCTAAGGATTTACCTTTACAGTTGCAAGATAATTTAACTATTTCTTCAGTTTTAAAGAGAGGAAATTACAGAGATACTTTAGTAACTGTTAAGGGTAAAGAAATAGATTTTTCAAGGGAAATTATAATAGGTACAGGCAGTAACCGTAGAAAATTAGCATTCAAAAATTTATATCCAAATGCTACTTTTAAGGATATTAGAGGTAATGTAGATACTCGACTTAATAAACTTTATAATGGTGAATATGACGGTATTATCCTTGCAATGGCTGGTCTTGAAAGATTAGATTTGTTAAGTGACAGTAGGTTTACTTTCACACCGTTTGACTATAAAGATTTTGTACCGGCACCATGCCAAGGTATAATTGCTATTGAGTCAAGAAACAACGATTTAACAGAAATTTTATCTAAAATAAATCATAAAGATACCTTTTATTCGTTCCAAACCGAAAGATATATTTTAAACATTCTTAATGCAGATTGTGGAATGCCACTGGGTGCATATAGCTTTGTAGAAAGTAATAAAATCAATGTAGTGTATACAAGTGACAGTAAAGAGATAATCACAAAAAGTGATTTAATAGAAAATAGATTTAGCCTTGCAGAAAGTGTGGTGAGATAGTGGGAGTAGTATATTTAGTAGGTGCCGGTTGTGGTGATTATGACTTAATCACTATGAGAGGCTATGAACTAATCAAGAAGTGTGATGTTTTGGTTTATGATAGTCTAATAGACAGTAAATTCCTTGACTTTGTAAAGGATAATTGTGAAAAAATTCCTGTAGGCAAAAGAGCCGGTCAAAAAAGTGCAAAGCAAGAAGATATAAACAATATTCTAGTTACAAAAGGAAAAGAAAACAACATTGTTGTAAGACTTAAGGGTGGTGACCCATTTGTCTTTGGCAGAGGTGGAGAAGAAATTATTTCTTTAAAAGAAAATAATATTCCATATGAAGTAGTACCCGGAATTACTTCCTCAGTAGCAGTACCGGAGCTTTCAGGTATTCCTGTAACTCATAGAAAAACCGCAAGAAGTTTCACCGTAATTACAGGTCATACAAAGGATGATTTGTTACCTGAGAATATGGAGCATTTTGCAAAGTTAAAGGGTACATTAGTATTTCTAATGGGACTAAATAATATTGAGAAAATTACCCAAAGTTTAATTGCAAATGGCAAAGATAAATCTACACCATCAGCAGTAATTTCAAATGGTGCAACTAAAAATCAAGTTGTAGTAAAAGGTACTTTGGAAAATATCGCAGAAAAAGTTAAAGAAAATAATGTAAAGTCACCGGCAATTATAACAGTAGGAGAAACTTCTTCCTATGACTTTTCAAGAACAATTAAACTTCCACTTGACAACACCTCAGTTACAGTAACAGGTACTAAGAGATTTTCAGAAAAATTACAACAGAAACTTTATGAAAAAGGTGCGTCAGTAACCAACCTAAATTATCTAAAGGTAGAAAAGTATAATCAAAATAGAAATTTAGAAAATGCACTAAAGAATTTATCTGACTATTCTTTAATAGTGCTGACAAGTATTAACGGTGCAGAAATATTCTTTGAAAAGTTAATTGAATATAAGATTGATGTACGAAAATTATCCAACATTAAGTTTACAGTAATAGGCTCAGGTACTGCCAAAACTATGGAGAACCATGGTATTATTCCTGACCTGGTACCGGCAGAATTTACTTCATTGGCACTGGGTAACTTAATTGCAAAAACCTATGAAAACAGAAAAGTCCTAATCCTGAGAGCAGAGAAAGGCTCAAAGGACTTAACAGAAGTTTTGTCAAAAAATAATATTGACTATGATGATATAAAGACTTATGATGTAATTAACAGTAGCAAAAGTATGGAAAAGGAAGTAACAACCGACTACATTACTTTTGCAAGTTCTTCCGGTGTAGAAGAATTTTTCAAAAACAATTTTACAATATCAGAGAGAACTAAGATTGTTTCAATCGGTAACATAACTTCAAAGTCACTACTAAAGCATAATGTAAAGGACTTTATAACTTCACAAGTTGCCGATACAAATGGTCTTTTAAGTGCTATAATTAATGATGTGAAATTTAGGAAATAGAGGAATAGAAAATGGAAAGAATGAGAAGACTTCGTCAGTCAAAAGCAATTCGTTATATGGTGGAGGAAACAAGAGTTAACAAAAAGGATTTAATCTATCCTATCTTTGTTGCTGAAGGTGAAAATATCAAAACACCTGTTAACTCAATGCCCGGTGTTTATCAGTATTCAATAGATAACCTTGACCCAATTTTAAAGGAAATAAATGATAGCAAAATTTCAGGACTTTTAATTTTCGGTGTACCTAAACATAAGGATGAAGTAGGTTCATCAGCTTATGACGACAACGGTATTACCCAAAATGCCATTAGATATATTAAGTCAAAGTACCCTAATATGATTGTTGTTGCAGATGTATGTTTATGTGAATACACTTCTCATGGTCATTGTGGTGTAGTAGACGGTGATGAAATTCTAAACGATGCAACATTACCACTACTTTGCAAAATGTCAGTTAGCCTAGCAAAAGCAGGTGCAGATATTATTGCACCGTCAGATATGATGGATGGTAGAGTAGAGGCTATCAGAGACAGCCTTGACCATAACGGCTTTATAAACACACCAATTATGGCTTATAGTGCAAAGTTTGCATCAGCATATTATTCACCCTTTAGAGATGCAGCAGATTCTTGCCCACATTTTGGTGACAGAAAGTCATATCAAATGAATGTTGCAAACGGTAGAGAGGCTTTAAGAGAAATTTTAGCCGATGACTATGAAGGTGCTGATATGTTAATGGTAAAACCTGCTTTAGCTTTCCTAGATATTATTGCCAAAGCTAAGGAATATACCAACAAACCTATTGTTACTTATAATGTTAGTGGTGAGTATTCAATGGTAAAAGCAGCAGCACAAAACGGTTGGATTGATGAAAAGAAAATCGTAATGGAAAATATGATTGGAATGAAAAGAGCCGGTGCTGATATTATTATTACATATCACGCATTAGATGTAGCAAAATGGCTTGATGAAGAGGAATAATATGATTACTACAAATTCAGAAAATTTATATAATGAAGCACAAAAGTTTATGCCCGGTGGTGTAAACAGTCCTGTAAGAGCTTGTCGCTCAGTAGGCAGAACACCATTGTTTATTGATAAAGCAAAGGGCAGTTATATTTATGATGTTGACGGAAATAAATATATTGACTACATTTGTTCTTGGGGTCCTAATATTTTAGGTCATTGTAGGGAAGAAGTTATTAATGCAGTTAAAGCAACTTGTGACAAAGGACTAACATTCGGTGCTTGTCATAAGGGAGAAATTACTTTAGCAAAGTTAATTCAAAAGCACTTCCCATCAATGGAAATGTTGCGACTTGTTAATTCCGGTACAGAAGCAGTTATGAGTGCCATCAGAGCAGCAAGAGGCTATACAGGCAAGGACAAGATTATTAAGTTTGAGGGTTGCTACCATGGCCATTCCGATGGATTACTAGTAAAGGGTGGTTCAGGACTTTTAACAAACTCAATCCCTAATAGTGCCGGTGTACCAAAGGGTTATACAGATACAACCTTACTTGCAAAGTACAATGATGAAAATTCTGTAGAAGAATTATTCAATGCTAACAAAGATGAAATTGCTTGTGTTATTGTAGAGCCTTGTGCAGCTAATATGGGTGTTGTACCACCAAAGGAAGGCTTTTTACAGTTCCTAAGAGATATTACAAAGAAAAATAATGCACTTCTGATTTTTGATGAAGTTATTACAGGTTTTAGACTTTCAATAGGTGGTGCTCAAAAGTATTACAATATAACACCTGACCTTACTACACTTGGTAAAATTGTTGGTGGTGGTATGCCACTTGCAGTTTATGGTGGTAAAAGGGAAGTAATGGAGTGTGTTGCACCACTAGGCTCAGTATATCAAGCAGGTACACTTTCAGGTAATCCGGTAGCAGTTACTTCCGGCATAGAAACTATCAAGATTCTTGAAAGTAATGTATCTGAGTATGATGTACTAAATGAAAAGTCAGCAAAGATTGAAAAGGCTATGAAAGAAATAGGTCTTAATGTTAACAGAGTAGGTTCAATTATGACACCATTCTTTACTGACAAAATGGTTATTGACTACGATACAGCAGTAACTTCAAATACAGAAAATTTTGCAAAGTTCTTTAACCATATGCAAAGTAACGGTATCTATTCAGCACCATCACAGTTTGAGGCAATGTTTGTTTCAATGGCTCATTCCGATGAAGATATTGATTACACTTGTGATGTAATTAAATCATTTAAGCTATAATGAATTTTATATAACAAAAAAGTGGGGACTACTTATTGATTTAAGCAGTCCCCATTTTTTAGGAGTATAATAGTAGATTAAATATAATACATAAACTCAGATTCTTTTTTACCATTCTTTTGCTTACACATTTCTGTAATATCAGCAAGAGTAATTTTTTCTGTAAAATTTTGAAGAAAAGCAGTAATGTTATCCCAAACTTCTGACTTTAAGGTTTTTACAATGACAGAGTCTTCATTAACATTATAGAAGTTTACATTTTCAAGTACAGAAATATCAAGTGTATCAATAATTTCCTTTAATGTGATTTCATCACTTGGTCTTGCAATGTTATATCCACCACGAGAACCTTTGATACCTCTAATCAAATTACCTTGTCTGAGAATTGTCATTATCTGTTCAAGGTATTTGCTTGATATGTTGTGTCTTTGAGAAATGCTATACATTGTAACTGCCTCATTCTTGCCGGAGTTAAGAGCAATATCTACAAGAGCAATAATTCCAAATTCAACTTTAGTAGAGATTTTCATACAAATCCTCCCTTCTTACAATACATACAATACATATCAACTTACTAGTATTATAACACACCTTATTTTTATATTCAATATGGTAGTTTTCAGTATTAATCACGAAGAATTTTGTAGAAATAAAGAAAATTATGTATAAATTACTGAAAATACACTAAACCTATTGAAATAATAGGATTACTATATTATAATAACTACAAAATCTACTGAAAACGTAGGAAATAAAAATTAGTGGGTGATATAATGAAGTTCAATACTAAGTTACTTCATAAGGGTTTTAATGGCGACAAAGAAACCGGAGCAACAGTAACCCCAATTTATCAGGTAAGTGCTTTTAAGCATGAGTCACCTGAAAAACTGGAAAAGGTTTTTAACAACACTGCTCCGGGTTTTGCTTATACAAGAATTAGTAACCCTACAGTTTCTTCTTTTGAAAATCGAATAACTGCAATAGAAAATGGTATAGGTACAGTTGCTTGTGCCTCAGGTATGGCAGCAGTTACAATGTCACTACTAAACATTTTGCAGTCAGGGGATGAAGTTATTGCAGGTTCAGGACTTTTTGGTGGAACAATTGATTTGTTCGGTGACTTAAGTAGTTTTGGAATCAATACTAAATTTGCAAAGCATATTACAGTTGAAGATGTAGAACCTTTAATAACTGATAAGACAAAAGCAATTTTTGCTGAGCTAATCGGTAATCCTGCACTTGATATTGTAGATATTAAAAGTGTGGCTTCTTTAGCACACAGTAAGGGTATTCCTCTTATTTTAGACAGTACAACAGCAACACCTTATCTTATCAATCCATTTAAGTATGGTGCTGATATAGTTATTCATTCATCATCAAAGTACATTAACGGTGGTGGTAACTCAATCAGTGGTGTAATTGTTGACAGTGGTAATTTTAAATGGGATTATGAAAAGTATCCTAACTTAAAGGAATATTCAAAGTATGGCAAGTTTGCTTATTTAGCAAAATTAAGAAATGGCATTTGGAGAAACACAGGTTGTTGTCTTTCACCAATGAATGCCTTTATGAATAGTGTAGGCCTTGAAACTTTAGGTTTAAGAATGGAAAGACTTTGTAGTAACTCCTATAAACTTGCAAAGTTTTTTGAAGACGAAACTCCTCTTGAAGTTAACTATCCCGGTCTAGAGAGTAGTCCTTATTACTCTTTAGCCAAGAAGTACTTTAACGGCAAGGGTGGTGCTATTGTAACAATCCGTACTGGAGGCAAGGAAAAAGCATTTAAATTAATGAATAACTTGCAAATTCCTTCAATAGCGACTAATATAGGAGATACGAGAACCTTGGTAATTCATCCGGCCAGTACAATTTATATACACAATACACCGGAACAAATGGAAAATGCCGGTGTGTATGATGATACAATCAGAATTAGTGTTGGCATTGAAGATATTGAGGATCTTATAGATGACTTTAGTCAGGCTATAAAAAATATTTAAGGTATTAATTAGGAGAAAAGGTATGGCAGTAGATTACAAAACCCTAAAAAAGGGTGGCTTTATGAGACAGAAGCAGAAGAACAATTTTTCACTTAGACTAAGAGTAGTTGGTGGTAACTTAACTGCAACCCAACTTGCAAAGGTTGCAGAAGTTGCAGAAAAGTACGGTGACGGTTATGTTCACCTAACTTCTCGTCAAAGTGTTGAAATTCCTTTCATAAAGCTTGATGATATTGAAGATGTAAAGAATGCTTTAGCAGAAGGCAATGTTGAACCCGGTGCTTGTGGACCGAGAGTCAGAACAATCACAGCTTGTCAGGGTAAAGAGATTTGTCCTAGTGGTTGTATTGATACATACGCTTTAGCTAAAGAACTTGATGAAAGATATTTCGCAAAGGAACTACCTCATAAGTTTAAGTTTGGTATTACAGGTTGCCAGAACAACTGTCTAAAGACAGAAGAAAACGACCTTGGTATCAAGGGTGGTATGAATGTAAGCTGGAGAGAAAGCGACTGTATTCATTGTGGACTTTGTGAAAAGGTTTGTAGAAGTAAAGCTATCACAATTGAAAATGATGAAATCAAGATTGATAAGTCAAAGTGTAACTTCTGTGGCAGATGTGTTAAGTCTTGTCCAACAGATGCTTACGATACAGTGGAAGGTTACATTGTTTCATTTGGTGGTCTTTTCGGTAACTCAATCAATAAGGGTGAAACAATCATTCCTTTCATTGACAACAAAGAAAAGTTACTTGAAATTTGTGACACAACAATTAATTTCTTTAACGAAAATGCAAACCCTGGAGAAAGATTTAAGTTTACACTTGACAGAGTAGGCAGAGAAAAATTTGTAGATAAGATTTTGGAGGTTTATAATGGCTGATTTTAAGATTGATGATACAGTAGATATTACTGATGTTGTTTGCCCAACAACATTTGTAAAGGTAAAGATTGCCCTTGAAGAACTGGAAGAAGGAGAAATCCTTTCAGTTAAGATGAACGACGGTGAACCTGTACAGAATGTACCAAGAAGTATCAAAGAAGAAGGTCATCAGATTCTAAAGCTAATTGATAACGAGGATGGTACTTATAACTTAATTGTTAAAAAGGTTGGTGATTAACTTGGCAACAAGAATTAGCAGTGACGATTTTGAAACACAGGTGCTTTTATCAGAAACACCGGTATTGACAGAATTTTATTCTGACAGTTGTATTCCTTGTAAGCGAATGTCACCATTACTTTCACAGATTGAAAGTCAGTATGGTGATAGCCTAAAGGTAGTAAAGGTTAACATTAACTTTGATGCCGAGTTAGCAAAAGAATACGGTGTGCTTTCAGTACCAACAGTAGTATTCTTTGATAAGGGTGAAGAAGTTGAAAGACTAAACGGTCTACAACCTAAAGACTCATTAACAGAAATTATTGATACATTAGTATAAAGGGGAACAATATAATGGTTATTACAGTAGCAGGAAACAAGAAAGAAGTAAAAGACGACCTAACAGTTGCACAACTAGTAGTTGATGAAAAGGTAGAAACACCTGAATATGTAACTGTAACAATCAATGATGAATTTGTTGAAAGTGGCACATTTGATACAACTGTTCTAAAAGACGGAGATACAGTTGAATTCCTATACTTCATGGGAGGTGGACAGTAATGGCGTTTACTAACGAACAGATTGAACGTTATTCACGCCATATCATCCTAAAAGAAGTTGGTGCAAAAGGCCAGAAGAAACTTCTTAATGGTAAGGTGTTGATTATCGGTGCAGGTGGCTTAGGTGCTCCTGTAGCAATGTACCTAGCAGCAGCCGGTGTAGGTACAATCGGTATTGCAGATGCTGATGAAGTTGACCTATCTAACCTACAAAGACAGATTATCCACGCAACTAAGGATGTTGGCAAACCAAAGGTTCAGTCAGCTAAAGAAACAATGGAAGAAATGAACCCTGATGTAAAGGTTATCACTTACCATACATTTGTTACAAGTGAAAACATTATGGACCTTATTAAGGACTATGACTTTATCATTGACGGTACAGATAACTTCCCGGCAAAATTCTTAATCAATGATGCTTGTGTAATGGCTAAGAAGCCTTTCTCTCATGCCGGTATCATTCGTTTCAAAGGTCAGCTAATGACTTATGTACCCGGTGAAGGTCCATGTTACAGATGTGTATTCAAGAATCCACCACCAAAGGATGCAGTTCCAACTTGTAAACAAGCCGGTGTTATCGGTGCAATGGGTGGTGTTATCGGTAGCCTACAGGCTATGGAAGCAGTTAAGTATCTATTAGGTGTTGGTGATTTGTTAACAGGTTACCTACTAACTTACGATGCACTAAAGATGGAATTTAGAAAGGTTAAGCTACCACAGGATACTCATTCTTGTGCAGTATGTGGTGACCACCCAACTATCACAGAATTAATCGACTACGAACAAGCTGAATGTGATGGTGTATTATAATTTATAAAAATTGAGGTTGTTATGATTAAACTATCAAAATCAGATTATAATAAAATACTAGACCATGCTATTAAGGACTTGCCTGATGAGGCTTGTGGCTTAATAGCCGGTACAGTTGAAGGTGAAGACAAAATCATCAAGAAGGTTTATCTTCTAACAAATATTGACCATTCCAACGAACACTTTTCTCTAGACCCAAAGGAACAGTTAATGGCAGTTAAGGATATGCGTCAGAACGGATTTGTGCCACTTGGCAATTGGCACAGTCATCCTGAGTCGCCTTCAAGACCTTCTGAAGAGGACAAGCGTCTTGCTTATGACAGCAAGGCAAGTTATATGATTCTTTCATTAATTGATAGAGAAAACCCTGTTTTAAACTCATTCCATATTGAAAATAACACTTCACAAAAGGAAGAACTTGTGATAGAATAATTGGAGGACTTATGTACGATATAGTTATTATAGGTAGTGGACCTGCAGGATTATCTGCTTCTGTATATGCAAAAAGAGAAATGCTCAATTCAATAGTAATAGAAAAGGAATTTATGGGCACAGGTCAAATTGCAGAAAGTGACCGAGTTGATAACTATATAGGTCTTTACGGCGAAAGTGGTTATGACCTTGGAGAGAAGTTTCGTGACCATGCCATAAAGCTGGGTACAGAGTTTGTTGAAGGTAAAGTGGAAAGTATCCTTAAACAAGATAATCATTATAACCTAAAACTTTCAAATGGCGAAAATATAGAAACAAAAACTATTATTTTAGCTACCGGTACAAGCCGTAGAAAGTTGGGGATTAAAGGTGAAAAGGAACTTACCGGTAAAGGTGTTACTTACTGTGCAATATGTGACGGTGATTTTTATAAGGACTTGCCGGTTGCAGTAGTAGGTGGAGGAGATACTGCTTTACAGGATGCACTTTTACTTTCAAAGATTGCCTCTAAGGTATATTTAATCCATAGACGAGATGAATTTCGTGGAAACAAAATTCTCTCTGAAAAGGTTAGAAATACAGAAAATATTGAACTTGTACTTTCTTCTACACCAAAAGAAATTGTAGGGGAAAAGCAAGTGGAGAAAATCATTGTTACTAAAGATAACAGTGATAGAGAAATCATTGTGTCAGGTGTATTTGTTGCAGTTGGCAGTGTTCCAAATTCAGATTTATTAAAAGAACTGGTAAAGTTAGATAATGGCTATGTTGTAGCCTCAGAAGACGGTGTTACCTCAGCAGATGGTATTTTTGTTGCAGGAGATGTTCGTACCAAGAAGTTACGACAGGTAGTTACAGCAGTATCCGACGGTGCAAATGCAGTAATGTCTGCTGAAGACTATTTGCTAAAAAATAACTTGTAAATATCGGGAGAAGAGAGTTAACTATGAGAATAGAAAATTTACAAACTGATGTTCTGATAATTGGTGGTGGCACTGCCGGATGTTATGCAGCACTGACTATCTCAGAACATAGTGATGCAAAAGTGCTTATTTGTGAAAAAGCACATATCAAGAGAAGTGGTTGCCTTGCAGCAGGTGTTAATGCACTTAACGCTTATATTGTAGAGGGCAGAACTCCTCAAGACTATGTTGATTATGCCAGAAAAGATGCTGACGGTATTGTAAGAGGCGACTTGCTGCTTACAATGTCCGAAAGACTAAATAGTGTAACAGAAAGACTGGAAAAGCTTGGTCTTGTTATTCTAAAAGATAAAGACGGTAAGTATGTTACAAGAGGTAACAGAAACCTAAAAATCAATGGTGAAAACATTAAGCCTATTTTGGCTGATGCATTAAATGAACTGGATAATGTTACTGTTCTTAACAGAGTTAACATTACTGATTATGCAGTAGAAGATAACCACATTAACGGTGCTTTTGGTATTGGTATCGAGAATGATACATTCTATGTTATCAAAGCAAAAGCAGTTATTATTGCAACCGGTGGTGCAGCAGGTCTTTATAAACCTAACAATCCCGGTTTCTCACGACACAAAATGTGGTATCCACCATTTAATACCGGTGCAGGTTTTGCAATGGGTATCAATGCCGGTGCAGAAATGACAACATTTGAAATGCGTTTTATTGCACTAAGATGTAAAGATACAATTGCTCCTACAGGTACATTAGCTCAGGGTGTTGGTGCTAAACAGATTAATTCACTTGGTGAAGTGTATGAAACTAAGTACGGTATTACAACATCTCAGAGAGTTTACGGTACAGTAAACGAAAACCTAAACGGTAGAGGTCCTTGTTATTTACAGACAGAGGGCATAACAGAAGAACAAGACGAATCTTTGCTAAAAGCTTACTTAAATATGGCACCATCTCAAACCATTAAGTGGATTGAAAGTGGCAAGAACCCTAGTCAGCAGAATGTTGAAATTGAGGGTACAGAACCTTACATAGTTGGTGGTCATACAGCAAGTGGCTATTGGGTAGATACTAACAGAAAGACTACTATTGACGGACTTTATGCAGCAGGTGATGTTGCAGGTGGTTGTCCTCAGAAGTATGTTACAGGTGCATTAGCCGAAGGCGAAATTGCAGGACTTTCTGTAGTTGAATATATCAAAGATAAAAATGTTGCTACTATTGATGATAAGGTAGTTAACAACCACATTGATGAGGTGGAAAACTTCCTAAAGGATAAACATTGTAAGTTTACTACCGAACAACTGGAAGAGGCTATGCAGACAGTAATGGACTCTTATGCCGGTGGTATCAAAACAAATTATCGTTTCAATGAAAAGCAACTTGAAATAGCAGATTACAAAATCAAACAGTTAATGGAACTTTCAAAGGATTTATATGCAGAAGATTTCCAAGAACTAATGTATATTTACGAACTGAGAGAAAGACTCACTGTTTGCAGAAGTGTAATCGCTCACCTAAAAGCAAGAAAAGAAACTCGTTGGCATAGCTTTGCAGAAAATCTTGATTACCCTGAAAAGGATAATGAACATTGGAACAAGTATGTTAACTCAATTCTTGAAGATGGTGAAATTAAGATTATTACAAGAGAATTAGTGGAGGAGGGTACAAACTATGAGCATTTCAATTGATAAGGATAAATGTATCGGTTGTGGTAAGTGTAGAAATGTTTGTCCCGGTACACTAATTAAAATGGATGAAAACAAAAAAGCATATATAAAGTATCCAAAAGATTGTTGGGGCTGTACTTCCTGTATTAAGGAGTGTCCTGTCTATGCAATTAACTTTTTCTTAGGTGCAGACATTGGTGGTATGGGTAGCAATGTTCACACAGAAAAAGAAGGAGATATTCTCCATTGGATAATCAATAAACCTGATGGCAAAACAATAAACATAGACATTAATCAGAAAGAGTCAAATAAGTATTAAAGAGGAAAGAAGGAAAGATTATGAGTTATGATTCACATCTTGATGCTCTTGAAGCAGAAGCAATTTACATAATGAGAGAGGTTGCAGCAGAGTGTGAAAAACCGGTAATGCTTTACTCAATCGGTAAGGATAGCTCAGTTATGCTACACCTTGCTATGAAAGCTTTCTATCCTGAGAAACCACCATTCCCATTCCTACATGTTGATACAACATGGAAGTTTAAGGAAATGATTGAGTTCCGTGATAGAATTGCTAAGAAGTATGGCATTGATATGCTGGTTTATACTAACCAAGATGGTGTAAAACAGGGTATTAACCCATTTGACCATGGTTCATCTTATACAGATATTATGAAAACTCAGGCTCTAAAACAAGCCCTAAATAAATACGGCTTTACTGCTGCTTTTGGTGGTGGCCGTAGAGATGAAGAAAAATCTCGTGCTAAGGAAAGAATTTTCTCATTCCGTAACAAGGCACAGGCTTGGGATCCTAAGAATCAGCGTCCTGAAATGTGGAAACTTTACAACACCAAGATTGAAAAAGGCGAATCAATCCGTGTATTCCCAATTTCAAACTGGACAGAAAAAGATATTTGGCAGTATATTAAGAGAGAAAATATTGAGATTGTTCCTCTTTACTTTGCTGATGTTCGTCCTGTTGTTGAGAGAGATGGCAACCTAATTATGGTTGATGATGACCGTATGCGTCTAAAAGAAGGCGAAAAGCCAATGATGAAGTCAGTTAGATTCAGAACACTTGGCTGTTATCCACTAACAGGTGGTGTAGAATCTACTGCTCATACTCTTGACGAAATTATTGACGAAACATTAAGTGCAGTATCATCAGAAAGAACTTCCAGAGTTATTGACAATGAGGCTGCCGGTAGTATGGAAAGAAGAAAGAGAGAGGGATATTTCTAATGAAAGGTTTACTAAAATTTATTACTTGTGGTAGTGTTGATGACGGTAAGTCCACTCTAATCGGTCATATTCTTTATGACTCAAAGCTACTATATGCAGACCAAGAAAAAGCCCTTGAACTAGACAGTAAGGTTGGTTCAAGAAACGGTAAAATTGACTATTCACTTCTTCTTGACGGTCTAATGGCAGAAAGAGAACAGGGTATCACAATTGATGTAGCATACCGTTACTTTACAACAGATAACCGTTCTTTCATTGTTGCCGATACTCCGGGTCACGAAGAATATACTCGTAATATGGCAGTTGGTGCATCATTTGCCGACCTTGCAGTTATTCTAATTGACGCTTCACAAGGTGTTCTTGTACAGACAAGAAGACATGCAAGAATTTGTTCACTAATGGGTATTAAGTACTTTGTTTTTGCAGTAAACAAGATGGACCTTGTAAAGTATGACAAGGCTACTTTTGATAAAATTACAGACCAAATCAACGAACTAAAGGCTGAACTAGACCTTGAAAATGTTGTTATTATCCCACTATCAGCTACTGAGGGTGACAATGTTACTGTTAAGTCAGACAACATTCCTTGGTATGATGGCAAGACACTTCTTGATTATCTTGAAACTGTTGATATTAAGTCATCAGATAACGAAAAAGGTTTCTATATGCCTGTACAGAGAGTATGCCGTCCTGACCATACATTCAGAGGTTTCCAGGGACAGATTGAGTCAGGTGAAATTTCTGTCGGTGATGAAATCACAACACTTCCAAGTAATGAAAAAGCAAAGGTTAAGCAGATTCTTGTTGTTGACACAGACAGCAAAACTGCAAAGGTTGGTCAACCTGCTACAATTACACTTGATAAGGAAGTGGATGTATCAAGAGGTTGTGTACTAACTAAGGATTCTGAAATCGGTGTATATAAGAAGTTAAAGGCTTCTCTTCTATGGATGGATGATAATACACTAACAGAAGGTACTGACTACCTTGTAAAGCTAGGTACAAAGACTATTCCTGCTATTGTTACAAAGATTGAATATGCAGTAGATGTAAATACAGGTGAACATATTCAGAAGGAAGAACTAAACAAGAACGAAATTGCTCTATGTGACATTCTTCTAACAGAGCCAATCGTTGTAGATAAGTTTGATAACCACAAAACTCTGGGTGAACTTATCCTTATTGACAGAGTTACAAATATGACATCAGCTTGCGGTGTTGTAGAAGAAACTCTTGAAAAGGCTGATTACGGCACACATAAAGCATCATTTAAGAATGGTGAAGTTGAAGCCAGAGGCGATATTTTTGAAGAATTCTATTATGACTCAGCTAGTCAGAATGTTCTAAAGTATCAGCCTGTTAACAACACTTATTCTGTTGGTGATACTATTCCTACTGTTGGTGACTCTTATAATTACCCTGATAGCTTTGATATTATCATACTAAGAGATAGTGTTGCTGTTAAGGTTAGAGATAAGAAGATTATAGAGATTATCCCAACTTCTGAATATCAGTATGGTAATGTACCTGTAGTTAACGGCAGAGGTTTTGAAGTAAATGCATCTTCTGATGAAGATATTAAGTCTTTCTTAGCAGAATATAAGGCTTACGAAGAAGATAACAATAATGACTTCTTTACTAAGTGGCTAGACTTTGATACATACCGTAAGGTTGTTTTCAGTGTAAAGTAATTTTATCTGTAAAAAGAAATTAAGATTATCCGAATAGGATTATTTAAGAACGGATTATCTAATAATTAAGATTATTTTCAATTAAATTGAATAATTGTTTCTCAAAATTGCTGATGTATTTTGCATCAGCAATTTTTTTGCTTTGTTTATTTTTCCTCTATAATAAATGTTGGGGTAAGAAAAATAGAGCCTACGAAAAAAATATAAAAAAGTAGAGCATAAATTTGAAAAATCCGTTAAAATGGAATTGACAAAAAACCAGAACGGAGGTCAAAATTATGCTCTACATTCATTTTATCGAAAAACTAACAGGATTGTAAGGCATAATAAATAATATTGAAAGCAATGAAAAAGCAAAGAACCACTTAATCAAAAAGGAAAAGTGCAGAGAATCATATTTCAATTATTATATTTCCTATGAATGGGGTAAACCTCAGTATTATGACTTGTGTGTAAATACAAGCAGTATGGATTTAGATGATTTGGTTGATCATGTAGAATCTTATATTAATACGAATATAAGTAATCATATTGGAAAAAAGTAATAGATATAAAGGCTAAGGAGAATTTTCTATGAGAAGGTTCTCCTTATAGCCATATCATAAATAAAATGAAAATAGAGGAATTATTATGAGTTCAATTTTTATAATTATTGCAGGTATATTGTGGGGTATAATCTCAGTATTTGTCACAACTCTAAAGTCAATAGGTTTTTCTTCAATGGAAGTAGTAGCTCTAAGAGTTATCTTTTCAGCAATTATTTTATTAATATACCTACTTGTTACTGATAGAAATAAATTGAAAATAAAGCTAAAGGATATACCTCTATTTTGTGGTACAGGTATTTGCAGTATAGTGTTCTTTAATTTTTGTTATTTTCAGTCAATAGAAATTATTGGTGGTGCAGCAATTCCGGCATTGTTGCTTTATACTGCTCCTATATTTGTTATGTTTATGTCACTGTTTTTATTTAAAGAAAATATAACAGTAAAGAAAGTTATTTCACTTTTAGTAACTATTCTTGGAATGTGTTTTTTGACAGGTGTGTTTTCCGGTAAAGAAACCATTACATTAGAAGGTTTTTTGTATGGTTTAGGTGCAGGTTTTGGTTATGCACTTTACAGTATTTTCGGAAAGTTCTTATTGAAAAAATATGACTCTATGACTATTACAACATATACATTTGTAGTGGCATCTGTAGCAGTAATTCCATTTTCAGGGATAATTAAAGACTATAATTTAATGCTAAATGCAGAAAGCCTTTTGTGGTTACTGGGTCTAGCTTTAGTATGTACAATTTTTCCTTTTATTTTATATACAAAAGGTCTACTGAAGATTGAGGCAGGTAAAGCATCTATCCTTGCAACAGTAGAACCATTTGTAGCTGCAATAATTGGTGTAACAGTATTTAGCGAAAGTATAACAGTAGAAAAAATTATAGGTATGGTTTTAATTTTATTTGCAATCATACTTTTAAATATAAAAAAAGCAAAGTAATGGAGGTATTTGTATGGATATAAAGAATGTTATCAATCAGTATTATGATATGGTTTATAAAATTGCTTATAGCAAAACTCAAAGTGTTAATGATGCTGACGATTTAACACAAGAAGTATTTTTAAAATATCTTCAGTCAGACAAAAAGTTTGATAGTGATGATCATATTAAAAATTGGTTAATAAGGGTTACAATCAATACCTATTTCCATAAAAAAGGCAAAGAAAAATTAAAACTTAATGGCAGAAAAATTCCGGCAGAAAATCTTGAAGTGGAAAATTATTGGACAGAAATTGATGATACACTTGATGTCCAAGATTGTGAAATGGTAATGACAAAGTATTGTATGAGTTGTTTTGGCAAACCTGAATTTGAAAAGTATCTTCAAACTATGGATATAGATACTATAATGATTGCAGGTGTAACTGCCTCAGGTGCAATTAGATATACTGTAATGGATGCCCACTGTAGAGGTTATAATGTTATTGTAGTAAAAGATGCAATAGCCGATAGAATCCCCGGGAGCAGTATATTGGAATTTGTTTGATATGGAAATGAACTTTGCCAAGACTATGTCAACAGATAATGCAATTAAACTAATTGAGCAGTATTCATAAGAAAACCTCCCTAATGTTTTAACAATAGGGAGGTTATTTTAATCAAAAAATTCATTTTTTAGTAGCAATTTATATTTGCCTGAAAGTTTATCGTCAATTTCCATTTTGTTATGAATATAAACACTTTGTACAAGTCCAACACCGAAGAACATTGACATTGCAGATGTACCACCTTGTGAGAAGAATGGAAGTGTAATACCTACAACAGGCAAGAATCCAAATACCATTCCAAGGTTAATGATTGTTTGAGTTGTCAGCATACCGAAAAGACCATAACAAATGCACCTACCGGCAATATCCTTTGATTTTATGGCAATTACAATAATCTTAACCATCAGTAAAACCAGAATTAGTATAAGCACAATGCACCCAACAAATCCCAATTCTTCACCGGCTACAGTAAAGATAAAGTCATTCTGTTGTTCAGGCACAATGTTGTTCTGTACTCTAGTACCTTTTCCGATTCCTGAACCGAATATTCCACCTGATGCAATAGAAACCTTACCTTGATATTGTTGCCAACCATAGTCAGTTAGTGCATTACCGTCAAGGTCAAACAGTGCAAGTATTCTGTTTCTGTGTTCATCATTCATTACAAAGCTCCAAATAAACGGAATACAGATGACCACTGCACCTAAAGCAATAGCAAAATATCTTAACTGTACACCGGCAGTAAATGCCATAATAGCAAACATCATTAAGAAAATTAATGCAGAACCGTCATCACCTTGAAAGTGAATAATAACAATAGGTATCATTGCATGAATAAATAAAAGTAATACACCTTTAATATTCTTAATAAGACCATTATCCACAGTATAAGCAAGGTGCTTAGAAAAAGTGATAATAAAGCAAATTTTCATTAATTCCGATGGCTGAAATGTCATACCACCGGGTAGCCTAATCCAAGCAGTATCATCAGTACCGGTAACTGTAATACCGAATAAAAATACAGATACTGCAAGTAGTATCCCAACAATAGTCCAAATGTACCAGTATTTCAAAAGATTAATGTAATCAATAACAGAAAAAATTATTGCTCCTAAAATACCAATACCTACTGCAATAATCTGAGATTGTAGGTAGTTTGAGTCAGTAGCCCTCTGCAAACTATAAATCAAAATAAAGCTATATACGGTAGCACTTAGTGTTAAAAGCCATAACAACTTGTCTGTATTTGCTATGTAATCTTTAACAGAGTGTATTAAGTTTTTTATCTGTGCCACCACCTTTCTAAAATATTATAATAAAAAAATATGTCATAATCAAGAAATTATTGAAATAACTGATTTATATTTCTTTTAAGACAATTTATTATTACTACTTCTATGATATAATCAAAATGTTAATTTAGTATTCAAATTTGATATAAGGAGAGTTGTTATGCTAACAGATATTGAAATTGCACAACAGGCTAAACTAAGACTTATTAAAGATGTTGCATCTGACATTGATATTAATGAAGATGAACTGGAATTTTATGGTAAATATAAAGCTAAACTTTCTGATGAACTTTCAGAAAGAGTTAGCAAGAATAAAGACGGTAAACTTGTTCTTGTAACTGCTATTAACCCAACACCTGCCGGTGAAGGTAAAACAACTACTTCAGCAGGTTTAGGTCAGGCTATGGCTAAAATCGGCAAGAAGGCAATTATTGCATTAAGAGAACCTTCCCTAGGTCCTGTATTTGGTATCAAGGGTGGTGCAGCAGGTGGTGGTTATTCACAGGTTCTACCTATGGAAGAAATTAACCTACACTTTACAGGTGATATGCACGCTATCACTTCAGCTAACAACCTACTATGTGCTATGCTTGATAACCATATGCAACAAGGCAATGTTCTTGGTATTGACCCAAGAAGAATTCTATTTAAGAGATGTCTTGATATGAACGATAGAGCACTTAGAAATGTTGTTATCGGTTTAGGTGGCAAGGTTAACGGTGTACCAAGAGAAGACGGTTTCATCATTACTGTTGCATCAGAAGTTATGGCTATCCTATGTTTAGCAAATGATATTTCTGATTTAAAGAAAAGATTGGGCAACATTCTTGTTGCTTATACATATGACGGCAATCCTGTGTTCTGTAAGGATATTAAGGCTGACGGTGCTATGACTGCACTATTAAAGGATGCTCTAAAGCCTAACCTAGTACAGACACTAGAGGGTACACCTGCTATTATGCATGGTGGTCCTTTTGCAAATATTGCTCATGGTTGTAACTCAGTAAGAGCAACAAAACTTGCACTAAAGCTAGGTGACTATTGTATCACAGAAGCAGGTTTCGGTTCTGACTTAGGTGCTGAAAAGTTCCTAGACATTAAGTGTAGATATGCCGGTATTGCTCCATCATGTATTGTTATCGTTGCTACTTGTAGAGCATTAAAGTATAACGGTGGTGTGCCAAAGACAGAAGTTTCTGAACCTAACCTAGATGCACTAAAGGATGGTATTGTAAACCTAGGTGTTCATATTGATAATATGAACAAGTACGGTGTACCTGTAGTAGTTGCTATTAACCGTTTCTATACTGACTCAGATGAAGAATTAAAGTATATTGAAGACTATTGCCACCAAAGAGGAGCAGAGTTTGCACTTTCTGATGTATTCTGTGAAGGTGGTAACGGTGGTGTTGACCTAGCTAAAAAGGTTGTTGAAGCTTGTGAAAAGCCATCAAACTTTAAGTTACTATACGATAACGACTTAACAATTAAAGAAAAGATGAACCGTATTGCAACAGAAATTTACGGTGCAGATAAGGTTAACTACACACCACAGGCTGAAAAAGCTCTAAAGGATGTTGTTGCTTTAGGTGGTGACAAACTTCCTGTTTGTGTAGCTAAGACTCAGTATTCTCTATCTGATAATCCGGCACTTCTAGGAGCACCAAAGGGCTTTGATATTACAGTTAGAGATGTTAGAATTTCTAACGGTGCAGGTTTTGTAGTTGTTTATACAGGCAACATTATGACAATGCCGGGACTACCAAAAGTACCTGCAGCAAACAACATTGATGTTGACGAAAATAATGTAATTAGTGGATTGTTCTAATATGGAATATATAACTCATTCTGTTGAAGAAACAGAGAACCTAGCAAGTAAATTAGCCAAGAAACTAAAGGGTACAGAAGTAATTGCATTCTTTGGTGGCTTAGGTATGGGCAAAACTGCCTTTACCAGAGGTCTTTGTAAAGGGTTAAATTACTTTGACGGTGTACAAAGTCCAACATTTTCATTGGTAAATCAGTATAATGCAGATTATACTGTTTACCACTTTGATATGTACCGTATAAACACTTATGACGATTTGTACAGTACAGGATTTTTTGATTATCTAGACACAGGTATTCTTGTTATTGAGTGGAGCGAAAATATAGAAAATGCTTTACCTGATGACTATATCAGTGTTGAAATCAAAAAGGGCGAAAATGATGATGACAGAATTATTAAAATTGAAGGAATTGAACTTTAATGAAAATTTTAGGTATTGATACTTCAGCCAAAACATCTTCAGTAGGTATTGTTGATGATGGTAAGGTAGTAGATGAAGTTTTTGTCAATGAGGGTTTAACTCATAGTGAAACAATAATGCCTATGATTGACAAATTACTAAAACAAAATAACATAAGTGTTGATGATATAGATGCCTATGCAGTTAATAACGGCCCGGGTTCTTTTACCGGTGTTAGAATAGGTGTTGCAGTAGTTAAGGGTATGGCTTTTAAGGATAACAAAGATTGTTATGAAGTTTCTACACTTGACTCTATTGCTTATAACTGTATTGATAAAGATGGTAAAGTTGTATCTTGTATTGATGCAAGAAGAAACCAGGTCTTTAACGCAGTTTATTCTGTATCAAAGGGCAAACTTACAAAAGAAGTTAATGACCGTTCAATACTTATTAAGGATTTGTACGAAGAACTTAAAGATGTAGAAGAAAATATTTATTTTGTCGGTGATGGTCAAGATAAAGTACTTGATTATTTCTCAGAAAATGATATGCTTAAAGAGAACTTTAAGTTTCCGGAATATTTAGAAAATGTTCAGAGAGGTACTAATACTGCTATGATTGCTTATAATAATCAGTCTGGTAAGAAGAAAGGTAAGGATATTTTGCCTCAGTACCTAAAGCTAACTCAAGCTGAACAAGAATTAAGAAAGAAGAGGGAAAAGTAATGATAGCTATTGGTTGCGATCACGGTGGACTAGATATTAAAAATGCAGTAATCGAATACCTAAAGAAGAATGGTATTGAATACAAGGATTACGGTTGTTATACATCAGAAAGTGTTGATTACCCTAAGTATGCTTATAAAGTAGCTACAGCAGTAGCAAATAAAGAAGCTGAACTGGGTATCCTATGTTGTGGTACAGGTATCGGTATCTCTATTGCAGCAAACAAGGTTAAGGGTATCAGAGCAGCAGTTGTTAGTAATGAATTCTGTGCAGAAATGACTCGCCGCCATAACGATGCAAATATCCTATGTATGGGTGGCAGAGTTATTAACGAAGAACAGGCAGTTAAATTTGCTGACATTTTTCTAAACACACCATTTGAAGGTGACAGACACAACAGAAGATTGGATATGGTAAGTGCTATCGAAAACGGTACTTATGAAGATAAATAATTATTAGAAAGCAGGATTAATATGGAAAATCAAGTTACAGTTTTTGACCATCCTCTAATTCAACATAAGTTGACTCATATGAGAGATGAAAAAACAGGTAGTAAACTATTTAGAGAACTAGTATCAGAAGTTTCAATGCTAATGTGCTATGAAGCTACAAGAGATTTACCACTAAAGGAAGTTGAAGTACAAACTCCTCTAGTAAAGACAAAGTCAAAGGTTATTGCAGGTCGTAAACTAGCATTTGTTCCTATTCTTAGAGCAGGTCTTGGTATGCTGGATGCAATGCTAGAGATGGTACCGGCTGCAAAGGTTGGTCATATCGGTCTTTATAGAGATGAAGAAACTCATGAACCTGTTGAATATTACAACAAGTTACCATCAGACATTGAAGAAAGAGATGTATTTGTTCTTGACCCAATGCTAGCTACAGGTGGTAGTGCAGTTGATGCTATCAACATTATTAAGAAGAACCACCCTCATTCAATTAAGTTCCTTTGCATTATTGCAGCTCCTGAAGGCATTAAGGCATTAACTGAGGCTCACCCTGATGTTCAGGTTTTCTGTGCAGCTAAGGATGAAGGCCTAAATGAAAACTGCTACATTATGCCTGGTCTAGGGGACGCAGGTGACAGAATTTTCGGTACAAAGTAATCTGTATTGTAAATTTTAAACTTAATAAAAATCAGTCGGTACACCATAAATGTACCGACTTTTCTTTTAATATAATCATATATACAAAAACACCCACACAATTAAGTGTGGGCGTAGCTTTATTCTGTAAAAGAATTATTCGATTTCATTATCACAGTAATCACAAATTTTATGATTATCCTTTAAGTAATATTTCTTAGGTAGGTAAGCCTCTTGATTTACAATACATCTAGGGTTTTTACACTTAACATCAGAAATAAACTTTTTGTCATTGCTATGGAAGAAGTAGTCTTTGTCTTCAAGTAGTAGCATAATCAGTGCCATTCTGCCGTACATACCATAAACAGCTTGTTTGAAGTAACAAGCTCTTGGGTCATCATCAACTTCAACAGTAATTTCATCAACTCTAGGTAATGGGTGAAGTACAATCATATCCTTTTTAGCATATGACATTTTTTCTGTATCAAGAATGTATTGACCTTTTTGTGCTTGATAATCTTCTTCACTGGCAAATCTTTCCCTTTGAATTCTTGTCATATAAAGAACATCAAGGTCTGCAATATTGCTCTGTAAGTCATCAACTTCTTCATAAGGACAACCGGCATTATCCATAATATCCTTAATATAGTCAGGAATACTTAGTTCCTTAGTTGAGATAAGTACAAATGAATTACCCTCAAAGTGGCTCATTGTCTTGATAAGTGAATGAACAGTTCTGCCATTCTTTAAGTCACCACAAAGACCAATCTTAAGGTGGTTTAATCTGCCCTTTTCATTAGAAAGGGTAACTAAGTCTGTAAGTGTCTGAGTAGGGTGTAGGTGGCCACCATCACCTGCATTAATAACAGGTACGCGACTGTAAAGTGAAGCTGCCTTTGCAGAACCCTCAACAGGATTTCTCATTGCAATAATATCAGCATAACCACTAACAATAGTAATAGTATCTTTTAGGCTTTCACCTTTAGAAACTGAAGAGTTCTGTGGATTATCAAAACCGATAATTTTACCACCTAATCTCATCATAGCAGTTTGGAAAGACATCTGTGTACGAGTTGATGGCTCATAAAAAAGAGTTGCCATGATTTTACCATCACAAACATGGCTATACTTTACCGGATCTGCCTTTATCTTTCCAGCCAACTCAATAGTTTGCTGAAGCTGTGTAAAAGTTAAATCCTCAAGATCAATGACATGTCTATGTTTCATGACAACTTCCCCCAATATTATTAAATTTGGTGCCGGTGACCGGACTCGAACCGGTACGATATCGCTATCGGTGGATTTTGAGTCCACTACGTCTGCCAATTCCGTCACACCGGCAAATCAACCGTATGTTATTATATAATAAGTATGGCTAAAAAGCAAGAATTTTTTTAATTTTTTTATTATTTAAGGACAAAACTATATTTTTATACTAGTGAAATACTGTTTTTTTTCAGAAATTTTAAGTTTTATGATGTTTTTTGTTGATTATGGAGCATTTTTATTATATAATATATCTGTGTTTTTATGAAACACTTAATTTGTTAATCTATGTTTAAAAACATATAGGAGGAATAAAGGATGGAAATTAAAGAACAACTTTACGAAGGTAAGGCAAAGAAAGTTTTTGCTACAGATGACCCTGATCTATGTGTAGTATCTTATAAGGATGATGCTACTGCTTTTAACGGTAAGAAAAAGGGTACTATCGTTGGTAAAGGTGTAGTAAACAACAGAATGAGTAACTTTATGTTCAAAATGCTAGAAGAGAACGGTATTCATACTCACTATGTTGAAGAACTAAATGACAGAGATACTGTTGTTAAAAAGGTTGAAATTGTTCCACTAGAAGTTATCGTAAGAAATAGAGCAGCTGGTTCTTTCTCAAAGAAGTATGGCGTTCCTGAAGGTTCTGACCTTGCTTCTCCTATTCTTGAATTTGACTATAAGAGTGATCCTCTGGATGACCCACTGGTTAATAACTATCATATTCTTGCTCTTGGCCTAGCTACTCAGGAAGAAATTGATACTATTGCTTCAATGGCTCTAAAGATTGACCAGTTAATGATTGACTTCTTCAAGAAGTGTAATGTTGAACTAGTTGACTTTAAGCTGGAATTCGGTCGTTTCCATGGTGAAATCGTTCTTGCTGACGAAATTTCTCCTGATACATGCCGTTTCTGGGATCTAGATACTCATGAAAAACTAGACAAAGACCGTTTCCGTCGTGATATGGGTGGCGTTGAAGAAGCATACGCTGAAATGATGAAGAGAATTGGTCTTGCTTAATTTTTAATTTATTAATGGATGGTGACTCCCTTGAGCATAAATTTTAACAATTATCACAGTGAAGGTCTTCACGAAGAATGTGGTGTATTTGGTATTTATGGTAACGATGCAATCAAGCCATCGTATGCTTGTTATAACGGACTTCTTGCACTTCAACACCGTGGACAGGAAAGTTGTGGTATTGCTGTAAGTGATTGTGGTGTTATTGATTACCACAAAGATATGGGACTTGTTACCGAAGTATTCAACAATAAAATATTAGACAAACTTGACGGACAGATTGCACTTAGTCATGTCCGTTATTCAACTGCAGGCGGCTCTGTGCGTGAAAACTCACAGCCGCTTGTTATGCGTTATAAAAAAGGCACACTTGCAATTGCACATAATGGTAACCTTACCAATGCTGCCGAAATTAAGCATACTCTTGAACACAGAGGTGCTATTTTCCAAACAACTATTGACTCTGAGGCTATTGCTTATGTTATTGCTCGTGAAAGACAAAAGGTTCATTCCGTTGAAGAAGCAGTAAGAAACACTATGAATACAATCAAAGGTGCTTATTGTTTGCTTGTTATGAGTCCTAGAAAGCTTATTGCTGCCAGAGACCCTAACGGATTTAGACCACTTTGTATTGGTAAAATCAACAATTCATATTGTTTTGCCAGTGAGTCTTGTGCCCTTGACGCAGTAGGTGCTGATTTTGTCAGAGATGTAGAACCGGGTGAAATCGTTATTGTTGATGAAGACGGTATCAGAAGTGATAAAACCCATTGTGGCAAGAAAAAGTCAATTTGTATTTTTGAGTATATTTATTTTGCTCGTAGCGATAGTAATATTGACGGTATTTCTGTTTACGAATCAAGAAAAGAAGCCGGTAGAATCCTTGCAAGATGTCATCCTGTAGAGGCTGACCTTGTTATTGGTGTTCCTGAGTCCGGTATTGACGCAGCAATCGGTTATAGTGAAGAATCAGGTATTCCTTATGAAAAGGGTATCGTTAAGAATAACTATATCGGTAGAACCTTTATTAAACCAACCCAGGGTGAAAGAATGAAGAGTGTTAAGATTAAACTTAACCCGCTAAGTTCTATTAAGGGTAAGAGAGTTGTTGTAATTGATGACTCAGTTGTTAGAGGTACTACTGTTGATAGAATTGTTACCATGCTTAGAGAAGCAGGTGCAAGTGAAGTACATATGAGAATTTCTTCTCCACCTTTTATGTGGCCTTGTTATTATGGTACAGATATTCCTTCAAAAGGTGAGCTTATTGCTTGTAACCATACTATAGAAGAAATCAGACAAATTAGTGGCGCAGATTCCTTTGGATATTTGCCGGTTGAACATCTTAGAGAACTTACTTTCTCTGATGATGTATGTTACTGTGACGGTTGTTTCACAGGACAGTACCCAGCAGACATTACCCACAACCAGCTTGAGGGTAAAAAGCGTGGTGGTATGAATTTTAAAAATACAAAAATCAAGGAGAAAGTATAATGAGTAAAGATTGTTACGAATCCCCATTGTCTTCAAGATATGCAAGTAAAGAAATGAAGTATATCTTCAGTCCGGATATGAAGTTCCGTACATGGAGAAAACTTTGGATTGCTCTTGCAGAAAGTGAAATGGAACTAGGACTTCCTATTACACAGGAACAGATTGATGAACTAAAGGCCAATGCCGATAACATTAATTATGAAGTTGCAGAAGCTAGAGAAAAGCTTGTTCGTCACGATGTAATGAGCCATGTTTATGCTTATGGCCAGCAATGCCCAAAGGCTAAAGGTATCATTCACCTAGGTGCTACTTCTTGTTATGTTGGTGACAACACAGATGTTATCATTATGACAGAAGGTCTAAAGTTAGTTAGAAATAAGCTTGTTACTGTTATTCGTGAACTTGCTAAGTTTGCTGATAAGTACAAGGATTTACCTACACTTGCTTTTACACATTTCCAACCTGCACAGCCTACAACAGTAGGTAAGAGAGCATCTCTATGGTTACAGGAATTATTAATGGACCTTGAAGATGTTGAATATCAGCTAAGTAAGGCAAAGTTACTAGGTTGTAAGGGTACAACAGGTACTCAGGCTAGTTTCCTTGAATTATTTGAAGGTGACCACGAAAAGTGTAAGGAACTTGACAGAAGAATTGCAAAGAAAATGGGCTATAGTGCTTGTTTTGCAGTGTCAGGTCAGACTTATTCAAGAAAACTTGATACACAGGTTCTAAATGTTCTTTCCGGTATTGCTCAGAGTGCTGCTAAGTTCTCTAACGATATTAGACTACTTCAACACCTAAAGGAAGTTGAAGAACCATTTGAAAAGAACCAAATCGGTTCTTCTGCTATGGCATACAAGAGAAACCCTATGCGTTCAGAAAGAATCGGTTCTCTATCAAGATATGTTATGGTTGATGTACTTAACGGTGCATTTACAACTGCTACACAGTGGTTTGAAAGAACACTTGATGACTCTGCAAACAAGAGATTAAGTATTCCTGAAGCATTCCTAGCTATTGACGGAATCCTTAACCTATATGCTAATGTTACAGATGGTCTTGTTGTTTATCCAAAGGTTATTGAACAGCGTCTAAGAAAAGAACTACCATTTATGGCTACAGAAAATATTATGATGGATGCCGTAAAGCGTGGTGGTGACAGACAGGAACTTCACGAAAAAATCAGACAACACTCTATGGCTGCTTCCAGAGTAGTCAAAGAAGAGGGTGGTGAAAATGATCTTCTTGAAAGAATTGCAAATGATAAGTCATTTGGTGTTACTCTTGAAGAACTAGAGGCTATTCTTCAGCCTTCAAAATATGTTGGTCGTGCTCCACAGCAGACAACAGACTTCTTAAACGAAGTTGTATATCCTGCTATTGCTCCTTACGAAAATATTGAGGACGAAAAGGCAGAAATCACAGTATAAACAAATGATGCAAATTATTTGCATTTTGAAAGGATGTCAAACAAATGGTTAAAGCTATAGTTGGTGCTAACTGGGGCGATGAAGGTAAGGGCAAAATTACTGATGTATTAGCTCAGAACTCTGATGTAGTAATTCGTTTTCAGGGTGGTGCTAATGCAGGACATACTATCGTAAATGAATACGGTAAGTTTGCACTTCACCAGTTACCATCAGGTGTATTTAATGGCAATGTTACAAATATTATCGGTAATGGCGTTGCATTCTCAGTAGAGAATTTTGTAAAAGAAATGAAGGAATTAAAGGACAGAGGTGTTCCTGAACCAAAGATTTTAATTTCTGACAGAGCTCAAATCGTAATGCCTTATCATGTTGCATTTGACTGCTATGAAGAAGAAAGACTAGGCAAGAACTCTTTTGGTTCAACAAAGAGTGGTATTGCTCCTTTCTATTCAGATAAGTATAGCAAAATCGGTTTCCAGATTAATGAACTTTATGATGATATTGATTATCTAAAGGAAAAGATTGCAAGAACTCTTGAAGTTAAGAATGCAACACTTAAGAATCTATACAACAAACCTCCAATTTCAGTTGACGAAATCTTCAACAAGCTAATGGAATACAGAGATGCTCTTGCTCCATATGTTGCAGATACATTTACTTTCTTGCATGATGCTTGTAAAGATGGCAAGAATATTCTATTAGAGGGTCAGCTAGGCTCACTAAAAGATACTGACTTTGGTATCTATCCAATGGTTACTTCCAGTAACACAATTGCCGGTTATGGTGCAGTTGGTGCAGGTGGTATTCCTCCTTACGAAATCAAGGATATTGTTACAGTTGTTAAAGCTTATTCAAGTGCAGTAGGTGCAGGTGAATTTGTTTCTGAAATCTTCGGTGAAGAAGCTGACGAACTTCGTAGAAGAGGTGGCGACGGTGGCGAATTTGGTGCTACAACAGGTCGTCCTCGTAGAATGGGTTGGTTAGATTTAGTTGCTACAAGATACGGTTGTCGTGTACAGGGTGCTACTCAGGTTGCATTTACTGTTCTTGATGTTCTTGGTTATCTTGATGAAATCCCTGTTTGTGTTGGTTACGAACTAGACGGTGAAGAAATCGACTACTTCCCATCAACAACAAAGCTAAAGAGATGTAAGCCAATTCTTAAGAAACTTCCTGGTTGGAAGTGCGACATTAGTGGTATTAAGAATTACGAAGACCTACCTGAGAACTGCCGTAACTATATTGAATTTGCAGAAAAAGAAATCGGTGTGCCAATTACTATGGTTTCTAACGGTCCTGCAAGAGAAGATATTATTTACAGATAATTTTGAGGTGTGTAATGGCGAAAGCAAAAGAAAAAGTTCTTGTTCTTGACTTTGGTGGTCAGTACAACCAGCTTATTGCAAGACGAGTTCGTGATCACCATGTATATGCTGAAATTAAGCAGTACACTACAGATATAGAAGAAATTAAGGCCGAAAATTATAAGGGCATTATTTTTACAGGTGGACCAAACTCAGTTTATGATATGAGTTCACCACATTATTCAAAAGAAATTCTTGAACTGGGTATTCCGGTTCTTGGCATTTGTTATGGCTGTCAGCTAATCACATGGATGTGTGACGGTAAGGTTGAATCAGCTATTAATAGCGAATATGGTAAAATTCAAATTGATATTTCAAAGCCTTATAGCAAACTGTTTAAGGATGTTCCTAAGGAAAATATTGTTTGGATGAGCCACACTGACTATGTTAGTGAAATTCCAAAAGGTTTTGAAGTAACTGCATCATCAAAGGATTGCCCTTGTGCAGCTTTTGAAAATGTAGATAAGAACCTATACGCAGTACAGTTCCATCCGGAAGTTACTCACTCAGAATATGGTAATGTAATTCTAAAGAACTTTCTTTATGATGTTTGCCATTGTTCAGGTGACTGGCAGATGGATAGCTTTATCGACAATACAGTTAACGCACTAAGAGAAAAGATTGGTGACAAAAAGGTTGTCCTAGGCCTTTCCGGTGGTGTTGACAGTTCTGTTGCTGCCGCATTATTAAGTAAGGCAGTAGGTAAGCAGTTAACTTGTGTATTTGTTGACCAAGGTTTGATGCGTAAAAACGAAGGTGACTTTGTAGAAGAAACTTTTACAAAGTTATTTGATATGAACTTTGTTCGTGTGAATTGTGGCCACGAATTTATCTCTAAGTTAAAGGGTGCAACAGACCCTGAAGATAAGAGAAAGATTATCGGTACAGAATTCTATAAAGTATTCTGGGATAAAATCAGAGAAGAAGCTAATGGTGGTTTCTTTGCTCAAGGTACAATTTATCCTGACTGTATCGAAAGTGGTAAGGGTAACGCAGATAAAATCAAAACTCACCACAATAAGGTTGCAATGCCTGAAGACATTAAGTTTGATGATGTTGTTGAACCACTTTGTGACCTGTTTAAGGATGAAGTTAGAGTTGTTGGTGAAAAGCTGGGTATCCCTAAGGAATTAGTTTGGAGACAACCATTCCCGGGTCCCGGTCTAGGTGTTAGAATTATTGGCGAAATCACAGAAGAAAAGATTAAAATTCTTCAAGATGCCGATGCAGTTTTCAGAGATGAAATTGCAAAGAGTGGTATCGCTCAGGATTTAAGCCAGTTCTTCTGCGTATTACCGGATGTTAGAACAGTTGGCGTTATGGGTGACCATAGAACATATGACCACCTTGTAGCAATTCGTGCAGTTACTACCGATGATTTTATGACTGCCGACTTTGCAAGAATCCCTTACGATGTCCTTGCAAGAGTCTCTAACCGTATCGTTAATGAGTGCGAACATATCAATCGTGTAGTTTATGATATTACATCAAAACCCCCTGGCACAATCGAGTGGGAATAAGTTGAGAAGTCGTAAAAAACCAGTGTTTATGCGGGTTTACGGCATTTCGAGAGGTCTTTTGATAACAATTAGATAACAGTCATATAAGAGCCATTATTCTTGCAATCCAGTGGTTTACGGGTTACAGAATGATTTAGAGCTGGTTTTGTATGACAAAATAAATCCATATTAGAAAGCCCTTAGCTGTGGGTAGTAACTCATAGCTAAGGGCTTTTTGTCGTCTTTATGAGGTTGCCAAAGTGAAAATTATAGCGCTTTTTGTAAATATACCATATCTATTAGCTGCTTTCCACACTCAAAAATCGGGTGATCATAGTTGTCGATAAAGAAATCCTTTACGACATAAGAGCGTATAAAGCCGCATTTTTCATAGAAAGGAATGGTTAATGGACTATCACCGGTTCCGACTTGTAGCACCGAATATTTCTCAGAGTATTTCGCAACAAGAAAATCAATAAGTTTTCGGGCATAGCCCTGTTTTTGATAGTCGGGCAATGTAGCAATGTTCTTGATTTCCAGTACACCGTTGCCCTCATCGGTGACAATGCATTCAGCCTTGACTCCGTTATCGTCCAGTACATACATTGTGCCACGCTCTAAATATCGGTCTACCATATCTTCTTGCTCATCGGCAAGAAGAAGTAAATGCAGATATCGCTTTTTGTTTTCGTCTATTTCTTGAATTATCATAGCGGTAGCTCCCTGATAGATTACTCTTTCAGCTTGTCCTTAAAAGCTTCGACTAAGGCATCGCTAAGCTCCTGTGACGGAACTTTCGCCCAGATTTGTGTGGTATCGAACTTCGGATAGTAATAACGCCAGTTGTCGTATTCTTCCCTGCTGATTTCCTCGGAAGATAGCTTGTCCGCCTGTTCTTTCCAAGCATAGAGCATTTTTGAAAACTCGGCAGCGTCCTTACCTTTGTCCTTGTTGACTTTCAGACAGATTTCCCCGTCTGCTTCACTGACGGTAAGACCGTAAATATCTTCAAGGGTAAATAGGGTGTGCATAAGACCGATATAGCTGTCAATGTCGGGAACATCGAGAGCTTGCGGCGAAACCTCAAGCACTTGTGCCAATGCAGCCGTTAAGTCTGCTTTTGGTTTACGGGAGCCAGTTTCGTACTGTGCCAGACGCACATCTGCGCTCCGTTCGGGAAAGCCGACAGCCGTACCAAGATATTTTTGCGTCATACCACGCAAAATTCTGAAAAAATGTATTCTTTCGCCAATAGCCATAGTGTTTACACTCCTTGTTTATGTACTGCAATCAGTATAGCAGATATGTTTAGGGATTGTCAAGAGAAAACGAAACAAAAAAGTTTAATATTTTCTCAAAGACCTCTTGACACAAGCATATCTGCTTAGTATAATAGAAAACACTAAGCAAATATGCTTAATAAAAACTGAATGACCGTCCGAGTAGGATACTTCGCCAAGACCTTTTGATTTGTTCAAGAGCGAGCGAGATAACGACGCTGAAATGGGGGCAGGAACGATATTCGGGGAGAACGGCAACTTGAAAATTTAATGAAAGGACTGATGATATGGAAAACAAATTTATTCGTGCCGATGATGTGGCACAGGAACTAAGCGTATCAAAGCCCTATGCTTATAAGCTCATCAGAAAGCTGAACGAGGAACTGAAAGCACAGGGATTTATTACGATTGCAGGGCGTGTAAACCGCCAGTATTTTTATGAAAGGCTCTATGGAGCAGGAAAGGAGAATAAATAATGCCAGTATTCAAAAATGAGGACAACGGAACTTGGTATGTGATGGCAAGGTATGTGAATTGGAAAGGCGAACGCAAGCAGAAATGTAAGCGGGGTTTCGCCACAAAGAAAGAAGCGCAGGAAAGGGAGCGAATGTTTCAACTCCAAAATTCGTCTGACCTCGATATGAGCTTTGAAGCCTTTACGGAGTTGTATATCAACGATGTGAAAAACCGTCTGAAAGAAAACACTTGGCTGACAAAGGAGCATATCATTCGTACAAAGATACTACCTTATTTCGGCAAGTTGAAAATCAGCGAGATTTCCACAAAAGAAATTATCACTTGGCAGAATGAAATGCTTGCTTACCGTGACGAGAAGAAGAAACCGTACTCACAGACCTATCTGAAAACGCTGCACAATCAGTTGTCGGCTATCTTCAATCACGCTGTACGCTATTATGAACTTCGTTCCAATCCTGCCGCAAAGGTGGGAAATATGGGGAGTGAGGAACACAAGGAAATGCTGTTTTGGACAAAGGAAGAATATAAGAAATTTTCCTATGAAATGATGGATAAACCTGTTTCCTTTTACGCTTTTGAAATGCTCTACTGGTGCGGCATTCGTGAGGGCGAATTATTAGCCTTAACCGCCGCAGATTTCAACTTTGATAAAGAAACGGTCACGATTAACAAATCCTATCAGCGTTTACACGGCGAAGATGTGATTACCACACCGAAAACAAAGAAAAGCAACCGCACGATTAAAATGCCGCATTTTCTCTGTGAGGAAATGCAGGAATATCTCGGTATGCTCTACGGCTTGAAAAAGAAAGACCGTATCTTTACGGTAACAAAAAGCTATCTCCATCACGAGATGGACAGAGGGGCGGAAGCCGCAGGTGTGAAACGCATACGGATTCACGATTTGCGTCACAGCCATATAAGTTTGCTGATTGATATGGGATTTTCGGCGGTAGCGATTGCAGACCGTGTAGGACACGAAAGCATTGACATCACTTATCAGTACGCACACCTGTTTCCGTCCAAGCAGACGGAAATGGCAGATAGATTAGATGATTTAGGGAAAGGAGATTTTGAAAATGTCGGCTAAGAACAGAGATAACAAAAACCGTTGGAGGAATATTACAGTAGGGTTTCGGGTATCGCCTGAAGAAAATGAACTCATTAACAAAGCAGTTGCCTTATCGGGATTGCCGAAACAGGAATACTGTTACCGCCGCTGCCTCAATCAAGATGTGGTGGTGCAGGGTAATCCGAGAGTATTTAAGTCACTTCACAAGGAACTTGCCGCTGTTCTTACAGAGTTACGAAGAATTGAAGCAGGGAACGACGTAAACGATGAACTGTTGAATGTGATTGAACTGATAACAGTTATCCTCGGTGGTCTGAAAGGAGAAGAACAGGATGGATCAGCAAAAAGAAATGACCGCCCGAAACACATCTGTTGGCGCAGATGATAGGCAGTCACTCCATGTAACTAATTACAGTATAACCAATCAAAACGGAAATATCAATGCTTTTCTTCTGAAAGGCGGTGGTATGAATGGCTGAACTTAAAATCATCAGTATGGATGAAGTCCAAAGCAAGGAAGTAAATTGGCTCTGGTATCCATATATCCCATATGGGAAAATCACAATCATTCAGGGCGATCCCGGCGAGGGCAAAACAACTTTGGCGTTAAGACTGGCGGCGCTTCTCTCAAAGGGAGAAGCACTGCCCTATGACGATACCGAGCGTGAGCCTGTTAAGATTATCTATCAAACTGCTGAGGACGGGCTGGAAGATACCATCAAGCCGAGACTGGAATCCGCTGAGGCGGACTGTACGCAAATCAAAGTGATAGACGAATCGGAGGCGGCGCTCAGTATGCTGGATGATCGCATTGAAAAAGCAATCATAGAGGTTGGCGCAAGGGTGGTAATCCTTGATCCGATTCAGGCGTATGTGGGGGCGAATATCAATATGAACAACGCCAATGAAGTCCGTAATGTGATGGCACAGCTCGGACGAATCGCAGAAAAATATGACTGCGCTATTCTGTTGGTCGGTCATATGAACAAGGGCAGCGGAAACAAGTCGTCTTACCGTGGGCTTGGCTCGATTGACTTTCAGGCTTCTGCAAGAAGCGTTCTGATTGTTGGAAGAATCAAAGACAATCCGCAGGTCAGAGTGATGGTGCAGGACAAGTCTTCCCTTGCGCCCGAAGGTGAAGCGATTGCTTTTGAGCTGGACAGGGAAAACGGATTTCGCTGGCTTGGACATTACGATATATCGGTGGACGATTTACTCAGTGGGATTCCGAGAGAAAAGAAATCCGAACAGGCGGAAAACCTTATCCTTGAATATCTTTCAAAGGGCAAATACCCGCAGAAAGAATTGGTGAAGAAAGCACAGGCGGCGGGTATCTCCAAGCGTGTGCTGGACGAGGCGAAGAAAGCGCTGAATGTTCAATCGGTTAAAGAAGGCAATCAGTGGTACTGGCAGCTTCCCGAAAAAACAGAGTGAAGCTTTTCAAGGTTGCAACATTGCAAAAGCTGGCACACCTGCAACCTTGCAATGTTCCTTTTTCGGGAAGTAATAAAGTTTAGACGGGGTTGCAAGGGTGTCCTTTTCAAAGGACAGCCCTTGCCCCTCGGAGAGCCCACGACATCTTTGCAACCGTCAGGTTGAAAGTGTCATAGTGGGTTACGCACTTTGAAAAAGGTGCGTAACTGTGCTGCCCCACAGTATCGCAAAACGAAGGGAGGGATACGAATGCCGAATGGAGATTTCAGTGTTGCCCGTGTGGAAAAGCGAACGAGAGAGAGCGTCGGAAAGTTTGAACGGCACATCGAGAGAAAAAATGAAAGCTATGAAAATATGAATGTTGATCTGTCCCGCACGCCGATGAATGTTCACTTTCAAAGCTGCGGCGAGCTGACCTACAACGAACATCTGGACAGGCTGATTGCCGACGGAACGGTATCCTTAAAGGGGCTGAAAGCGGATGCAACGGTCTTTAATGAGATGATATTGGATGTGAATACCGACTACTTCGAGAAAAACGGCGGTTATGATTTCGCCTGCCGTTTCTATGAAGAAGCGTTCCATTTTGCAGAGAAGTTATATGGGAAAGACAATATTATTTCCGCAGTTATGCACGCTGACGAACTGAATATCGCTATGACCGAAAAGTACGAAAAGCCGGTTTATCACTATCATCTGCACATTATGGCGCTGCCTGTAGTGGACAAAGAGGTGCGCTGGTCGAAGCGCTGTAAAGATCCGGCGCTGGTGGGAACAGTGAAAGAGGTAATTCATCAGGTCAGCCATTCAAAGAAATGGAAATCGGAAAAAGCGCTGGACGAAAACGGGAATCCCATATTGAATAGCAACGGGAAACCTGTCTATCACACCTCGTACAGCATTTTACAGGATAAATTTTACGAATATATGAAGGACGCAGGATTTGAGGGCTTTGACCGTGGCGAGCGAGGCAGTACTGCAGAAAACCTGACTTCGCTGGGGTATAAAATCCAGCAGGACGAAAAAAGGCTGGCAGATATTGAACAGAGAATTGTTGCTGAGCAAGCCCGCTATAACGATAATCACAAGGCGTTTATGACCTTTGCGGAGATTGATAGCTCCGGCAAAAAGTCCTTCACGGGCAAATACACGGTATCGGCTGAGGACTACGAAAAGCTGACAACGCTGGCAAAGCGCAGTTACTCGGCGGAATCTGAAGCGCAGCGATTGAGAGAGGAAAATGGTAGACTGTCCCGTCAAATATGGTCGCTGCAAAGCGAGATTTCAAAGCTAAGAACTGCGCTGCGGGAATTGACCGAAAAGTGCAGACCGTACCTTGAGGCGTTAAAGATTGCGCCGCAAAAGGTCAAGGAGTTTATCAGCGGTATTCTTGAAAAATTCAAAAAGCAGGAAAAAAGTATTTATTATGAGCCGATTTCGGCTCGTGAACAACAGTCACCGGAGCGTGGAAAACGCTCTAAAAATAAAGATTACGAAAGGTAGGAAAAAACAATGGCAAAGACGATTTTTGAAGAAGTGGGCGGCGCTTATGTACGGCAGGGAGATTATCTTCTCCCCTGTCTGTCCTTACCCACTGAAAAAGAAAACAAGCCTATTGGAGTATGGGGACAGCGGCATCTGCGCTATCTCAAACAGCACCGCAAGGTGCTTTACACCAACCTGCTCACAAGCGGCAAGCTGGACAGTTATCTTGCGGATATCGACAAGCAGGCTGAAGATATGTTTCTTCGGCTGGTAGAACAAATGACGGAGCGTGAGGGTGTGACCGAGCAGCTAAAGGCAGAAAATCAAATGGAATAGGTTTGCAGGATGAACAACATTCGCAATAGAGTGGCGGAGATTGTAAATGCAGAACTAATCTACAGTTAATGCAATAGCGGGATGGTGACTTGCCATCCCGCTATTTTTTTGATTTAATTTGAGAACTACTCATATAAGCGTGAGTTAAACTTGAATTTTCGTTTGATTTGTGCTATAATATACTTATCCTTACGAATGGGGTAATGAAATGACTGTTAGTTATGATAAACTATGGAAACTGCTAATTGATGAGAAAATGAATCGAACTGATTTGAAGAATGCGGCAGGAGTCAGCTTTAATGTTCTTGCTAAAATGAGCCGCAATGAATTTGTGTCACTGGAAAGTTTGTGTAAGATATGTTCTGTGTTGGCCTGTGATATTGGTGATGTAATGGAGTTTATAGAAAATGAGCCTGCTTGATTTTGCCCTTGAAACTACGAAGAAATATATTGAACAGATGCCGAAGTCTCAGCGAAAAAAATACGGACAGTTTTTTACAAGCAAAGAAACTGCTGTATTTATGGCTGAGTTATTTGAAGTGCCTGTAAATAAAGAGCAGCTTCATATTCTTGACGCCGGCGCTGGCTCTGGCATATTGTCTGTTGCGCTAATTGAAAAATTACAAAAGACACCGCAGCTACGGTATATACACTTGGTATGTTATGAAAACGATCCTCAAATCATTGAGTTGTTGAGAGCAAATCTTCAGTGGGTTTGTCAGTATTCTACATTAAAAGTTGACTATGAAATACGAGAAGATAACTATATTTTGAGTCAAGTGTTAGAGTACAATGGAATGCTTGGGGCTGAGCCCAATCCTCTTAAATACGATATGGTAATCGGTAATCCGCCTTATATGAAGATAGCAAAAGACGCTCCAGAGGCTAAAGCAATGCCTGATATTTGTTATGGTGCACCCAATCTGTATTTTCTTTTTGCTGCTATGGGAATGTTTGATTTGTGTCCAAATGGCGAATTAGTATATATCATTCCTCGCTCTTGGACTTCGGGAGCATATTTCAAAAAATTTCGCCAGAAATTCTTGAAAAACGGAGTTTTAGAACATATTCACTTGTTTGTTAGTCGTGATAAGGTGTTCGAAAATGAGAGCGTCTTGCAGGAAACTATGATTATAAAAGTCAGAAAAGCAACGACCATTCCAGAGAATATTGTTATTACAACAACACAGAGTAACAAGGATTTTTCAAATAAAACAACTTTTGAAGCAGTGTACAACACTGTTGTTTCAGGAGAAGATAAGTATGTTTATTTGGTTACGAATGAACAAGAGGTAGAGACACTCGAACTGCTGAATAGGTGGACAAATACATTGCCGAGCATTGGATTAAAAATGAAAACGGGCTTGACTGTTGATTTTAGAAACAGAGAAGTTTTGCGCAATGTGCCAGAAGACCAGGCAGTACCGTTGTTCTACTCACAGCATATACAAGACGGGAAAGTTGTATTTCCTATTGGCAAAGAACACGAGTATATCGTTACTAATCAGGCAAGTCTGTTGCAACCGAATGCAAATTATCTTTTTGTAAAAAGATTTACGGCTAAAGAAGAACATCGGCGGTTACAGTGTGGTGTATATCTTGCAAGGAAATACCCTGACTATTCGAAAATCAGCACTCAAAACAAAATTAATTTCATTGGCGGTCTAAAAGAACTATCGGAATGCATTGTTTATGGGCTATATGTATTATTTAATTCAACCCTTTATGATTGTTACTATAGAATCCTAAACGGTTCAACTCAAGTCAATTCGACAGAGATCAATTCTATGCCTGTACCGCCTTTGGAAAGCATAGAGCAAATGGGCAAAGCGCTGATTAAATCTCGTGATATGACAGAAGCGAGATGCGACCAAATTTTAAGGAGTTTCATTTATGAGCAAAATCGAGGAAGCAAGAGAGATACTGAAAGAATTGCAAGTGCCAGCTAAGCAGCAGGCGGATTTGTGCGGTTATGTTCTTTTGGCTATGGCAGATATAAAGGAAGATGATGAATGGTCGAGTGCCGTAAATGGTTGGATTCGCATTCACGATGTTATAGCGTATACGAAGGAAAACTATGGCGTTGCCTATGCGGAAAATAGCCGAGAGACTTTTCGAAAGCAAGCTATGTACCATTTTAGGAATGCTGCGTTTATTGAGGATAATGGAAAAGCGACCAATAGCCCGAACTATCGCTATCGTCTGACTGATGAAATGCTCTCGCTTATTCGCTGTTTTGGAACAGAACATTGGGAATCAGAAAAACAGAAATTTTTGCAATCTCATGAAACACTGATTGATCTGTATGCGTCTAAGCGTACAATGAGAAAAATGCCTGTGCGGATTAATGGAGAGAACTTTACTTTTTCGCCTGGAAAGCATAATCAACTACAAAAGGCTATTATTGAGGAATTTGCACCTCGATTTGCACCGAATACCGAGTGCCTTTATGTAGGGGATACCACGGAAAAAGATTTGGTTAAGAATGTAGAGAGGCTTCAAGAACTGGGATTTGCAATTACACTTCACGATAAAATGCCAGATGTAGTCCTTTACTCTGAAGAAAAGAATTGGCTTTATTTTATCGAGTCTGTTACTTCTGTCGGGCCGATGGAACCTAAGAGGATTAAAGAGATTGAAGAAATGACAGAAGGCGTTACAGCGGGTAAAATTTATGTAACTGCATTTCTTGACTTTAAGACTTTTAAGAAGTTTTCTGAAACGCTTGCTTGGGAAACAGAGGTTTGGATTGCAGATATGCCGGATCATATGATTCATTTGAATGGAGACAAGTTCTTAGGACCGAGAAAATAATGTAGAGGACTATTTTAGAATGAAGATACTTGATTTTATTGAAAAAACAAAATTAGCTGATAGAAGTGAGAGTGAGAAAGCAAAACTCCTTTGTTTCTTTCATTATAAAGAAACTGACGAATCACTTTTTTCAATGCCATTAATTTCTAATTTATTCGTGCAGTGTGGGTTTAATGTTCCCAATAGTTCAAGATTAAAGACTAATTTAACTAAGGGAAAAGAAAAGGCATTTGTTAACTCCAAGGGAAAGACTGCCACAATAGAGTTTATTCCAGCAATTTTACAAAGCACGGAAAAAGAATATGCAGTTTTATGGGAAGATAACATTACTATTGACTCAGATAGTGAATTAATTGATGAACAAAAATTTGTAGGAAAGCGGAAATATTTAGATCAGTTAATTTATCAAATAAATCACTCCTATGCAAATAATTGTTACGATGCGGCGGCAGTTTTAATGCGAAGATTGTTTGAGGTTTTACTTGTCCTGTCATATCAAAATTATGGAATAGATGATCAGATAAAGGACTCCACGGGAAAAGGGTATATTATGCTTGATGGCATAGTTAAGAATGCTAAAAACAATCAAATATTAAAAATCTCACGTATTAAAAGTGAGTTCGACACATTCCGTATGGTTGGCAATTTTTCTGCACATAACATAACATATACAGCTGGAAAAAAAGACATAGATGATATTAAACTAAATTATCGAGTTATGCTCGAAGAATTATACAGCAAAGCGGGGTTAATAACTTAATGGAAGAAAAATCAGAAATTCGTGTAAAATTTGAAATCGGTGAGATTAAATTTGAAGCAGAAGGTTCTGCTGATTTGGTTGAAAGGGAAAGAAGTATTTTCAACAATACTCTTTTGCCAGCCGCTATTGACGCAATAGTACGCACTCGTAGTGTGGCACGAAGTGCTCAATACATAGAGACTCAAGATTCACAGCAACCAGCTGTTTTGACAACAACTAATACAGCTGCTTTGCCAGAGCAAGCTGTGGAAAATTCAACAACAGATTTTTCAAGGATGAGCCTTGCTTCTTTCGTGAAGTCAAAAGGAGCAGATGCACACTATGACTTTATTATCTGTGCTGTTTATTTTAATGAGAAGCGAAATGGTATTTCATCATTTTCCTCTGCTACTCTTAAAGATCTATATTCCGAAGCCAAAAAACCTTTGCCAAATAATCTAAGTATGTCATTAAGCGAGTTGGTAAAAAAAGGATTAATTATGGAAGATGTTTCTGCAAAAGGATCAACTCCCAAAATATATGTTTTAACTTTAGAAGGAGAAGAAGCTATTAAAAATATGCATCCCGCAGAAACTAAAGAAAAGAAAATGTCATCTAAACCTCGAAAACAGCATCAAAAGGTGGATTCTCCATATGCTACAATCAACTGTGACGATTTGAACTTAGAACAGTATCCAGAAGTGAAATCTCTTAAAGATTTCAAAGAAAAGATGATGCTCATTCTTTATATCATAACTAACGAGGGTAAAGGCGAATGGTTTACAACAACAGATGTTCTTTGCCTTATGACGGACATTTTTGGCGAATCAGCAACTAAAGATCAGGTTAATGGAGTGTTTAAAAGGGAAAAGAGATGGTTTAAGTCTGAACATGTTGATGGGAATAACAAATTAGTCCGCAGGAGATTGCTTAACGAAGCAAAGACATTTGCACAATCATTGGGAATAGAGAATGTGTCAGAATGAGAGACTTTGAAGTGATTTAATCCCTGCGTAAGAATTACACAAAAATTTATATACTATTATCCACGCTAAAAGAGGTATATGTTATAAACAGCGATAACAAAATGATAACATTAGCTCATATAGGCAGGATAATATGGATACATCAAATAATCAAAAGAACTATGAATACGACAGAGAATAATTGCTAAACAAAATTGATTAGTATTTGTCGAGTGGGAATAGTTCCCTTTGGTTTAGATGTGCCGAAAAAACCAGTATTAACTGGGTTACCATAAGGATACCTTTGTTTAATCGGGCGCCGAATGGCAGGTAGTGCATATGCACCGACTGTCTTTCGCCTTTTTTATGATCTTTACATTTCGGTGACATTGCCGATGTAACGGAAATAAATATCAATCTGCTGTTTAAACTCTGGGGTGTATGATTTTTGATTTTTAGCCATTGTGTTGAACTCCTTTTTCTATAAGTATAGCTTGTTCAACATTTCGTGTCTATGGTTATATTCTAGCACCAGTATAGTTCTGCGATACCGTTTCTTACACCACCCTGTACGAAAAAATACACTACCGAAATAACTTGACCGTGTAGGCGTTGCTTGTGTTCGATCCGTCCTGTCTGCGGCGCTTTTTCTTTTTCAAGACTTCGGATTGCTGCGTCCACCGTCTTTTTGTCAATACAGCATTCCTCGGCGATCAGCCGCCGTGACGGAAAGCAGACACCGTTTTTATTGCTGTGTTTTACAAGGCAGCAGTAGACGGCGTAATCTCTCGGCTTTAATCGGTAGTCGCTTATGCGGTTTGAAATGATTGAAAATTTTATCCCCTCACTTTTCATGCCGAAAATCGGGTGTTCTAACACCTTAAAAATTGAGACTTTACAAAATGTTCAAAATCCCAAGGGATATCCGTAAAAAGAAAACAGGTAAAGGACGGTGAGATTCTCTGCCTGTTGCAGTATATATTTTCGAAACAGAAACAGAATCGTGCGATCCCGTTTCCGATTATCTTACTTTGTTACGGTTCTAATTCAGGTGTCGGCTTGTACACTTCCATCATCAGCCGCGATGTAAATCGAAATCCGTTTGTGAACGCTTGTAGCTCATGCCGGTCATAATTTCTGCATCCGTTTTTTAATTTGTTCGAACGGAACCTTTTGCTGTTCTGTGAGAGTGGCTCTGAGTTCCGTTTCAAGCCGTACAACGGTTACAAACGATCCGCCTTTGTCTGTGCCTTTTTGCTATACTCTGCACTGTTTTTTGAAAGAATGAGCGTCTTAATGCAATCTTAATACAGAGCGCTGAATCATTACACCGTTTTATTATGTTTCACGGTATTCTCTTTATAAACAAGAAGAAATAGGAGAAGTATATATGTCTGAAATTACACATAGAAAAAAGAGGCTGTCATCCTTTAAGCTGATCGTTTTGGGCTTTGCCAGTGTCATAGTGCTTGGAGCGCTGATATTGATGCTGCCGTTTTCATCGACTGCCGGAGTTGTTACGCCGTTTCATGAGGCGCTGTTCACATCGACCTCCGCCGTTTGCGTTACGGGGCTGGTCGTGCAGGATACAGGTAGCTATTGGTCCGCTTTCGGGCAGACGGTAATACTGCTGATGATCCAGATAGGCGGGCTCGGTGTTGTGACAGTTGCGGCATTTTTCGCTATGCTGTCCGGCAGAAAAATATCGCTGATGCAGCGCAGTACCATGCAGGACGCCATCTCTGCCCCGAAGGTCGGCGGGATCGTCCGCCTGACCCGCTTTATTGTACGGGGAACTTTTTTGATCGAGCTTATCGGAATGCTCGTCATGCTGCCGACATTTTGCGGAAAATTCGGTATCAAGGGAATTTGGATGGCGGCATTTCATTCGATTTCCGCCTTTTGCAACGCCGGCTTTGACATACTCGGCACCGCAGAAAACAAATACCCGTCTCTTACGGGATACATCGGAGAGCCTACAATAAACATTGCAATTATGCTTTTAATTATTGTGGGCGGTATTGGATTTTTGACCTGGGACGATATTTACACAAACAAGTGGCATTTCAAAAAATACCGTATGCAAAGTAAAGTCATATTGGTAACAACGGCAATCCTCATTATCGCTCCCGCAGTATTCTTTTTCTTCTGTGATTTTATGGGGCTGCCACTTGGCGAAAGGATTCTTGCGTCGCTTTTTCAGTCTGTCACACCGAGAACCGCCGGTTTCAATACCGCCGATCTTCCCGCTATGACCGGTTCCTCTAAGGCAATTATGATTCTGCTGATGCTCGTCGGTGGATCGCCCGGCTCCACGGCAGGCGGTATGAAAACGACCACGTTTGCCGTTCTGATTCTGAGTGCATTCTCCGTCTGTCGCAAAAAGAACGATGCCGAAGTCTACGGCAGGCGCATTGATGGTTCGACAGTGAAAAACGCCGTAACCGTTGCCGTAATGTATTTCCTGCTGTTTTTTATCGGTGGCATTGTTATCAGCACGGCAGAGGGTCTGCCGCTTAGCACTTGTCTTTATGAAACGGCATCCGCCGTCGGAACGGTCGGACTTACGCTCGGAATCACACCGCAGCTTGGCATTCTGTCTCAGATTATTTTAATCGTATTAATGTATCTCGGCAGAGTCGGCGGACTTACCTTGGTTTATGCGGCGATCTCCAATAAAAATCAGAGCGTTGCAAAGTTGCCGCTCGAAAATATCACAGTCGGATAAAGGAGTTAATATATTATGAAAAACATATTGTTAATAGGCCTCGGCAGATTCGGAAAGAATATCGCTTTGCAGCTTAACAAGTTAGGACACGAGGTGATGGCAGTAGACAACAACGAAGAAAGAGTCAATGAGATTCTGCCGATCGTTACCAATGCGCAGATCGGCGACAGCACAAACACGGAGTTTTTAAAGTCGCTCGGCATCAGAAACTTTGATGTGTGCATCGTCACCATCGGTGGAGATTTTCAAAACTCGTTGGAAACCACTTCTTTGCTGAAGGAGCTCGGTGCAAAATTAGTTGTGTCCCGCGCCGAGCGTGATGTGCAGGCAAAATTTCTTCTGCGCAACGGAGCGGACGAGGTCGTTTCCCCGGAAAAACAGGTAGCAAATTGGGCTGCTATACGGTACACCGCCGACCACATTCGGGATTACATTGAGGTTGATGAGGCTCATGCCATTTTTGAGGTAGAGGTGCCGGAGGGATGGGTCGGCAAATCCGTCGGGGAGCTGGATATCCGCAGAAAATACAGCATCAATATTATGGCGACTAAGGAGAACGGAAAAATCAATATGGCAGTTACGCCGGAAACCGTTCTTACGGACAAGATCACCCTTTTGGTTCTCGGTTCTTACAAAAAACTGCAAAAGTGTTTTCACATTTGACAGAGGTGAACGGAATTGGCTGAGTTATTGCTGATTGTCTGTCTGCTTGGCATATTTGCTTTCGGATTTTATCTTATGATCAGGCTGGATCGATTTCTTGAAGAAAACAGAAAGGCACTGTTAAGGGAAAACGAATCCTGCGAGCCTTCCGAAGTTCTGCTGCCACATGGGCTGTCCGACAGTGAGATATTAAGCGAGATCCACCGCTTTCGGGAAACGCACGGAAAGGTCGATATTATTCTTTCCGACAGCAAAGAGAATACATTTTAGTTTGCGGTAGATTATTTCACGATTTTGATGTATAATAAAACAAAAGGACGGTGAACTAGATGAAAACACAAACCGACCAGTCAAAAAAAGGCGCAGACGAGCATATCCTTGTCTGCCTATCCTCTTCGCCGTCCAATGCAAGGATCATACACACCGCCTCAAAGATGGCTAAGGTTCTTCATGCAAGATTTACCGCCATCTATGTGCAGACGGATACGGTCATAAATGATGAGGATCAGTCCAGACTTTCGCAGAACATACAGCTCGCGCAAAAGCTCGGCGCCGAGATCGTTATGACGCACGGCGAGGATGTACCGCTGCAGATCTCGGAATATGTCAGGCTTTCCGATGTCACAAAAATCGTGATCGGTCAAAGCAGCGCCAGACGAAGATGTCTGTTTGGGATACCAACTCTCACCGAAAAGCTGATTTTCTCCGCCCCTGATGTTGACATTCATATTATTCCAGACGCACTGAACTACACAAAGCCACACAGACGCCGTCTGTTCTTTGGTGCAGAGATACCTTCGCTGCGGAATATTGCCGTGACCGTCCTGGCGCTTGCCGTATGCACGGCGATTGGGTTTCTGTTCGATCATCTCGGCTTTTCAGATACCAATATCGTTACGGTATATATCCTCGGTGTGCTGATGATCTCCGTTTTGACCAAAGGATACCTTTGCAGTATGGCAGGCTCACTTCTAAGTGTTGTATTGTTCGGATTTTTCCTTACCGAACCCAGGTTGTCCTTTCAGACCTATGCCGTAGGCTATCCCGTTACCTTTGCAGTCATGCTGGCATCTTCCATTCTCACCGGCACGCTTGCCTCGAAGCTGAAAGATCATGCAAGGCTCTCGGCTCGCTCCGCGTTCCGTGTGCAGGTGCTGTTCGACACTGACCGTCTGCTGCAAAAAGCAAAAAGCAACGATGATGTTTTAAGCGTGACCTGTATGCAGCTCTCGCGACTGCTTGACCGAAGCATTGTTGCCTATATGAAAGGCGAAAACGGAATGTTGTCCGGTCGGCTGTATGCCGAAAAAAAGGATACACACGCTGAAAAGCTGCTAAGCGATGCAGAGCGGCAGACCGCAGAATGGGTGCTTCAAAACGGTTGCCGTGCAGGAGCAACGACCACACAGTTTAGAAAATCCGAATGTCTTTATCTTGCGATCCGTGCAGGCGGCAGAGTCTACGGGGTGATCGGAATACCGATGAAACCCGAAAAGCCCGATTCATTTGAAGGCAGCATCGTACTTTCGGTTGTGAACGAATGTGCTCTGGCAATGGATAATGCTCACAACGCCGCCGAAAAGGAACGGGTGGCAGATCTTGCAAAAAGCGAGCAGCTGCGTGCCGACCTTTTGCGGTCAATTTCACACGATCTGCGCACACCGCTTTGCTCCGTTTCTGGTAATGCGGACACGCTTTTGCATAACGGAAGCTGCCTGGACGAAGCAACCAAACAGCAGATCTATAAAGATATTTATGACGATTCCGAATGGTTGATCGGCGTAGTGGAAAATCTTTTGTATGTCACAAGACTGAATGACGGACGCCTAAAGTTGGAGCTTACCGACCAGCTTGTGGACGAAGTGGTCAACGAAGCCGTTTCGCATTTGAAGAAAAAATCCGTCGGACACAAGGTGACGGTAAAGTGCGACGATCTGATCCTTGCCCGTATGGACGCACAGCTTATCGTGCAGGTCATCGTCAATCTTATTGACAACGCCTTGAAATATACCGAACAAGGCTCCGAGATCTGCGTAAGTGTCGAAAAACAGTGTGGGAATGCCGTGATCCGTGTCGCCGATGACGGAAACGGAATTGCAGACGATATGAAACCGCACATTTTTGAAATGTTTTACACCGGAAAAAACACAGTCGCAGACAGCCGCAGAAGCTTTGGAATCGGGCTTACCTTGTGCAAAGCGATCGTCGAGCTGCACGGCGGGACGCTGACGCTTGCCGACAATGTACCGCACGGCTGTGTATTTACCTTTACTTTACCACTTAGCGAGGTGACTCTGAATGAATAAACCCCTTGTCCTCGTTGTGGAGGACGACCGTCCTGTCCGCAATCTGATCGTAACAACATTAAAGGCGCACGATTACCGTTATCTGACTGCAGAGAACGGACGCAGTGCCATTATGGAGGTGACCTCCCATAGCCCTGATATCGTTCTGCTGGATCTGGGGCTGCCGGATATTGACGGCACACAGGTGATCGAAAGCATTCGCTCATGGTCAAATATGCCCATTATTGTGATCAGTGCGCGCAGCGAGGATAAAGACAAAATCACGGCGCTGGATGCCGGGGCGGACGACTATCTGACAAAGCCATTTTCCGTAGAGGAGCTTTTGGCACGGCTTCGTGTCACGCAAAGAAGACTGTTGCTTTTGCAGGCAAACAGCGACACCGACTCACCCATTTTCCAAAACGGCGAACTTAAAATTGATTATGCCGCCGGCTGCGCTTATTTAAACGGGGAGGAATTGCACCTGACCCCGATTGAATACAAGCTTTTGTGTCTGCTCTCTCATAATGTCGGAAAGGTGCTGACGCACACCTATATCACGCAGCAGATTTGGGGCAGCAGCTGGGAAAACGATATTGCTTCTCTGCGGGTGTTTATGGCAACCCTACGCAAAAAGTTGGAGTCGCAAAAGGACGGTCCACAATACATTCAGACGCATATCGGCGTCGGTTACCGTATGCTGCGGGTAGACTGAGAAAAGCGTGGACTTTGTTTTTCACCTTTCTTAAAATCGGCGCCTTTACCTTCGGCGGCGGATACGGAATGGTTTCCCTTGTAAGAGAAACAATCTTAAAAAGCTTATATTGCGTCTGCTGGGATGCTTACTGATACAAAGACAATTTTTGCATCGCCAGTGATGAATAATGCAATGTATTGATTTCAGAGAGAATTGCATGAATGTTTGTATGATTTTGATACAGAAGGATGGGAATGGTATTGCCCGGATAGTTGATTGCCATATTGTACATTAACACTCACCAAAGAAGATGACGAAGATATCTTTTTTAAAGCAAGCGATTTGATTTTGCGTGAGTTTGAAAAAATAAGTGGAAAGTTCTATTGTATTAGTAAAAATAACTTTTCATGTGGACGAAATTTTTACAGTTGAATTAAGCGCAACCAAAAAGAAATAGTCAACTTTGCAATTTTGGAACACAGCGAAACAATGAAAGTTCCGGTAGGGGCTTTTAAGCGACGGAACAGTCTTGCACTAGTAAGACAGAGGTGTCTTGTCCCGGCAACTAAGATTTCTATCAAAATTACAGTCCTTTGCCAAGGAAAAGCATATTAATATATAAATTTACTAAGGAAAATCAAAACTATATAGTATAATTTTAAATAAATTGTGTTTGACAGTAGATTGCACATAGGATATAATGATAGTAGAATTTCTACTATTGTAGATCGGTTATTATGTTGTAGTCCATGAAACTGTAGTATGTTTTATGGAGTTTGAGAGTGATAGTTTTTCAACTATCACTCTTTTTTTATAGGTAAGTCCCAAAAATTGGACACATAATATGTATAATTTATTAAAGAAAAATTAGTGTGCTTAACTTGTGAAAAATATTGCACAAATAAAATCATTAAAATTTGGACGGTTTGTGTATTGAATTATTATAGATACTGATATATAATCAGAATATAAGGTTAATATTTATAAATAATAACCGTAAAACTATATATAAAAGGATTGATGCTTATGCCAATCAACATTAACAAATTTTCAGATGAATGTAGAAAAATTGATTTTTTCACAGAGCTATACAACATTCAAAAAACTTTAAGATTCAGCCTTATTCCAATAGGTGCAACTGCAGACAACTTTGATTTTAAAGGCAGATTATCCAAAGAAAAAGACTTGCTTGATTCTGCAAAGCGTATCAAGGAGTATATTTCAAAGTACCTTGCAGATGAAAGTGACAAATGCCTTTCCCAACCCATAAAGTTAAAGCATCTTGATGAGTACTATGAACTTTATATTACTAAAGACAGGGATGAACAGAAGTTTAAGTCTGCTGAAGAAAAGTTAAGGAAAGAATTAGCCGATTTTTTAAAAGAAATTCTGAAACGATTAAATAAGAAAATTCTTAATGATTATCTACCTGAGTATCTTGAAGATGATGAAAAGGCCCTTGAAGATATAGCAAATCTTTCTTCTTTCTCAACTTATTTTAACAGTTATTACGATAATTGTAAAAACATGTATACAGATAAGGAACAGTCAACGGCTATTCCTTATAGATGTATTAATGACAATTTACCAAAATTTATTGATAATATTAAAGCATATGAAAAGGTTTTAGAAGAACTAAAGCCAAGTGATCTTGAAGAACTTAGAAATAACTTTAAGGGAGTATATGATACAACAGTTGATGATATGTTTACCTTGGATTATTTCAACTGTGTTCTTTCACAGTCAGGCATTGATACCTATAATGCCATTATAGGTAATGACAAGGTTAAGGGGATTAATGAGTACATTAATCTCCATAACCAAACTGCACAACAAGGACATAAAGTCCCTAACTTGAAACGACTATATAAGCAGATTGGTAGTCAAAAAAAGACTATTTCTTTTCTTCCTGGTAAGTTTGAAAGTGACAATGAACTTCTAAAAGCAGTTTATGATTTCTATAATACCGGTAATGCTGAAAAGAATTTCACTGCATTAAAAGATACTATAACTGAACTTGAGAAGATTTTTGATAATCTAGCAGAATATAACCTTGATGGTGTGTTTGTAAGGAATGATATTTCACTTACTAATTTATCGCAAAATATGTTCAATGATTGGTCAGTATTCCGTAATTTATGGAATGACCGGTATGATAAAGTCAACAATCCGGAGAAAGCAAAAGATATTGATAAGTATAATGACAAAAGACGTAATGTATATAAAAAGTCAGAAAGCTTTTCAATTAATCAGTTGCAAGATTTAATTGCAACATCACTTGAAGAAAATATTAATAGCAAGAAAATTACAGATTACTTTAGTTGTGATTTCCATAGATGTACTGCTGAAGTCGAAAACAAATATCAGTTAGTAAAGGAATTGCTATCTACTGATTATCCGGAAAATAAGAGTCTAAAAACAAGTGAAAAAGATGTAGCACTTATTAAGGACTTTTTAGATAGTGTTAAATCATTAGAAAGTTTTGTGAAAATACTAACCGGTACAGGAAAAGAAAGTGGCAAGGATGAACTTTTCTATGGTAATTTTACAAAATGGTTTGATCAGTTGAGATATATTGATAAGCTATATGACAAAGTAAGAAATTACATTACCGAAAAGCCTTATTCACTTGACAAAATCAAGTTGTCTTTTGATAATCCACAGTTCCTAGGTGGATGGCAACATAGCAAAGAAACTGACTATTCAGCACAACTTTTTATGAAAGATGGATTGTATTATCTTGTGGTAATGGACAAAGAAACCAAGAGAGAGTTCAAAACTCAGTATAATGCTCCTGAAAATGATAGTGATACAATGGTTAAGATTGAGTACAATCAAATTCCAAATCCGGGTAGAGTTATTCAAAATCTTATGCTTGTTGATGGTAAGATTGTAAAGAAAAACGGTAGAAAGAATGCTGATGGTGTTAATGTTGTTCTTGAAGAACTAAAGAATCAGTATCTACCTGAAAATATCAATAGAATTAGAAAAACCGAAAGTTACAAAACTACAAGTGATAACTTTAACAAAGACAATCTAAAGGAATATTTAGAGTATTATATTGCAAGGACAAAGGAATATTATTGTAAGTACAATTTTGTTTTTAAGTCAGCTGATGAGTATGGAAGTTTTAATGAATTTGTTGATGATGTTAACAATCAAGCCTACCAAATCACCAAAGTAAAAGTATCTGAAAAACAATTACTTTCATTAGTAGAACAGGGCAAACTTTATCTTTTCCAAATTTACAACAAGGACTTTTCTGAGTACAGTAAGGGTAAGAAAAACCTACATACTATGTATTTCCAAATGCTATTTGATGATAGAAATTTAGAGAACTTAGTATACAAATTGCAGGGTGGAGCAGAAATGTTCTATCGTCCTGCAAGTATCAAGACAGATTCAGAATTTCAACATGATGCAAATGTTGAAATTATTAAGCGTACATGTGAAGATAAAGTAAAGGATAAAGACAATCCTACAGATGATGAAAAAGCTAAGTATTATAGCAAATTTAACTATGAAATAGTAAAGAACAAACGCTTTACAAAACCACAGTTTTCTCTACATTTAACTTTAGCAATGAATTGTAATCAGCCTGACCATTATTGGTTAAATAATAGTGTTAGAGAACTTCTTAAGAAGTCAAATAAGAACAATATTATCGGTATTGATAGAGGTGAAAGAAACCTTATCTATGTAACTATAATCAATAGTGATGGAGTAATAGTTGACCAAATCAACTTCAATATTATTGAAAACAGTTACAATGGTAAGAAATACAAAACTGATTATCAGAAAAAGCTTAACATTAGAGAAAAAGAAAGACAAGAGGCAAGAAAAACTTGGAAAACTATTGAAACAATTAAGGAACTGAAAGACGGTTACATTAGTCAGGTTGTACATCAAATTTGTAAACTTATTGTTCAATATGATGCAATTGTTGTGATGGAAAACCTAAATGGTGGTTTCAAGAGAGGTAGAACAAAAGTTGAAAAACAAGTCTATCAAAAGTTTGAAACTATGCTTATTAATAAGCTGAATTATTATGTTGATAAAGGTACCGACTACAAAGAATGTGGTGGACTATTAAAGGCATATCAGCTTACAAATAAGTTTGAAACATTTGAAAGAATCGGAAAACAAAGTGGTATTATCTTTTATGTTGACCCATATCTAACTAGTAAGATTGATCCGGTAACCGGTTTTGCAAATCTGCTTTATCCTAAGTATGAGACAATACCAAAGACTCACAATTTCATTAGTAATATTGATGATATTCGATATAATCGAAGTGAAGACTACTTTGAGTTTGATGTTGATTACGATAAGTTCCCACAAGGTAGTTATAATTATCGTAAGAAGTGGACAATCTGTTCCTATGGTGACAGAATACAGTATTACAAAGATTCAAGAAATAAACCGGCAAGTAGAGTGGTGAATATTACCGAAAAGTTCAAAGAAACTTTTAATAATGCAGGTATTGATTTTGTCAATGATAATATTAAGGAAAAACTACTATTAGTTAATAGTAAGGAACTCCTAAAGTCATTTATGGATACTCTCAAACTGACTGTTCAGTTGAGAAATTCTGAAATTAATAGTGATGTTGATTACATCATCTCACCTGTAAAGGATAGAAACGGTAACTTCTATTATAGTGAAAACTACAAAAAGTCCAATGAAGAAGTACCGACACAACCACAAGACGGTGATGCAAATGGTGCATATAACATTGCACGAAAAGGCTTGATGATTATTAACAAACTGAAAAATACTGATGATGTAACCAATAATGAGTTGTTGAAAATCAGCAAAAAGGAATGGCTGGAATTTGCCCAAAAAGGTGATTTAGGTGAGTGAAAACCCTATTGCTATTTCTAATCTTAATGATTTTATCTTTTGTCCTGTGTCAATTTATTTTCATTCACTTGATTATGATACTGAAAAAATGACATATCAAAATTCAGACCAACTAAATGGTACTGCTGTCCACACAACAGTGGACAGTGGTACATATTCAAGCAAAAAGTCAATGCTTCAGTCAATAACATTGTATTCTGAAAAGTATAATTTAAGTGGAAAAATTGATTTGTATGATAGTAAAAAATTCCAATTAATAGAACGAAAGAAAAAGGTTCATTTTTTCTCTATATTAAGTCCTACTACAGAGCATTTATGAAGAAATCGGAAGTGGATAAATTCCCTGTATTTGACATAGGAGAATAATATGATTATAATTAGTTATGATATATCTGATGACAGAAAACGCAGTAAATTTTCAAAGTACATTAAGCTTTTTGGTCATATGTTGCAGTATTCTGTATATGAGATTGATAATAGTGAAAGAATACTGAACAATATTATTGCAGATATTAATAATAAATTTTTGAAAATGTTTGACCAATCTGATAGTGTGTATATCTTTCAGTTAAGTAGTTCATGCAAAGTTCAAAAATTTGGTTATGCTAAAAATGAAGATGAGCCTTTGCTTGTTGTTACATAATTTGCAAACCTCAGTCTTTATTTTAGATATTCTTTGAAAAGGGTTGTTAAACAATGAAGTTTATATGCATAATGAACAATTGCATAAATTACCGAGATATAATTTATGTAGGGTTAAACAGAGTTAGGGTTTAATCAACCCTTAGAATTTCTACTATTGTAGATCGTGACCTTTTTCAAGCAGATGTGTCAGGTTTAATCAACCCTTAGAATTTCTACTATTGTAGATGGTGCGTACTGTTCAAACATATGTGTGTTTAATTAACCCTCAGAATTTCTACTATTGTAGATTAAGGATGATAAAAGCACTTCAAGAAAAAGTTTAATCAACCCTTAGAATTTCTACTATTGTAGATATAGAGAAGACTTTAAAATGTTAGGTGGTTTAATCAACCCTTAGAATTTCTACTATTGTAGATGTGATACAACTACAGAGAAAGATATTGGTTTAATCAACCCTTAGAATTTCTACTATTGTAGATGACAAGCCGGGTGGTAGTATCGTCCAGTTTAATCAACCCTTAGAATTTCTACTATTGTAGATGTCCTGCTAGAACTGTTTCTAGTTCAGGTTTAATCAACCCTTAGAATTTCTACTATTGTAGATATAATAGTACCTCATTGAATTTTGCGGGGTTTAATCAACCCTTAGAATTTCTACTATTGTAGATGTAAGTATCAAATATTGCATCTAATGCTGTTTAATCAACCCTTAGAATTTCTACTATTGTAGATTAAAATAAAAAATATGAATTATAATACTGTTTAATCAACCCTTAGAATTTCTACTATTGTAGATGTTGAAGCTGTTAGAAATGGTGGAGTAGTTTAATCAAACTTAAGAATTTCCATATTAATCCTCATTACATTATTGAAAGTATTAGAAAAGCATAAAAACAAGGAGTGATAGTTTTTACTATCACTCCTTTTTGATAATAATATATGATTATTTAAATGCTATTCAACAGTGAATTCAAAATTATGACGGAAATTGAAAATAAATTATTAGAATATTTTTTCATAATAATCACCTCTTGAGATAATTATATATTAAAAGAAACCGGTTGTAATTAATTTTTCAAATAAATATTGTAATCAAAAGAGATAAGTTCCATTTTTGGGACAGCTAATGTGTAAATGGTGTAGGCATAACAAAAAGGGTGTACTCAGTGAGTACACCCTAAATTTATGAATTATAAAGTTAGTTAAGACTAAAATTATTCTACTGTAGGACCTGCAGATACTAGAGCCTTACCTGCTTCATTACCTTCATACTTAGCAAAGTTCTTAACAAATCTTGAAGCAAGATCCTTAGCCTTTGTTTCCCATTCATTAACATCAGCATATGTGTCTCTAGGATCTAGGATAGCTGGGTCAACACCTGGTAGTTCTGTAGGAACTTCAAAGTTGAAGTGAGGGATAGTCTTTGTAGGAGCCTTTGTAATAGAACCGTCAAGGATAGCATCAATGATACCTCTTGTATCCTTAATAGAAATTCTCTTACCTGTGCCGTTCCAACCTGTGTTAACTAGGTAAGCCTTAGCACCACTCTTTTCCATCTTCTTAACTAGTTCTTCAGCATACTTTGTTGGATGAAGTTCTAGGAAAGCCTGACCGAAACAAGCAGAGAATGTTGGAGTTGGTTCTGTGATACCTCTTTCAGTACCTGCTAGCTTTGCAGTAAAGCCTGATAGGAAGTAGTACTTTGTCTGTTCAGGAGTTAGAATAGAAACTGGAGGTAGTACACCAAATGCATCAGCTGATAGGAAGATTACATTCTTTGCAGCAGGAGCAGAAGATACAGGACGAACAATGTTTTCAATGTGGTCGATTGGGTAAGAAACACGAGTGTTTTCTGTAACTGTCTTATCAGCAAAGTCAATCTTACCGTTTTCGTCAACAGTAACATTTTCTAGTAGAGCATCTCTTCTGATAGCATTGTAGATGTCTGGTTCAGATTCCTTGTCAAGGTCGATAACCTTAGCATAGCAACCACCTTCAAAGTTAAATACACCGTTGTCATCCCAACCGTGTTCATCATCACCGATTAGAAGTCTCTTAGGGTCTGTTGAAAGTGTTGTTTTACCTGTACCTGATAGACCAAAGAAGATAGCTGTGTTTTCACCGTTCATATCAGCATTAGCTGAGCAGTGCATTGAAGCAATACCCTTTAGAGGTAGGTAGTAGTTCATCATTGAGAACATACCTTTCTTCATTTCACCACCGTACCATGTGTTAACGATAACCTGTTCACGGCTTGTGATGTTAAATAGAACAGCTGTTTCTGAGTTTAGACCTAGTTCCTTATAGTTTTCAACCTTAGCCTTTGATGCGTTGTAAACGATAAAGTCAGGTTCAAAGTTTTCTAGTTCTTCAGCAGTTGGCTTAATGAACATATTTGTTACAAAGTGAGCCTGCCATGCAACTTCAACGATGAAACGAACTGCCATTCTAGTGTCGTGGTTAGCACCACAGAATGCGTCAACAACATAAAGCTTCTTGTTAGAAAGTTCTTTCTTAGCAATTTCCTTTACTGCTTCCCATGCTTCCTGTGTAGCTGGGTGGTTGTCGTTCTTGTATTCATCAGAAGTCCACCATACAGTGTCCTTAGAATTTTCGTCCATAACGATAAACTTGTCTTTAGGTGAACGACCTGTGTAAATACCAGTCATTACATTAACTGCACCTAGTTCAGTTTCCTGACCAACTTCATAGCCTTCTAGTTCAGGCTTTGTTTCTTCGTTGAATAGTTCTTCGTAGGAAGGATTGTGGATAATTTCAGTAGTACCGGTAATACCATACTTAGTTAAATCAATCTTTGCCATTTCAGTATCAACCTTTCTTTTTCATGAATTTTTACATAGAAATTGTATTTTTCAGTCCAATGCTATAGTTATTCAGCATAAACTGCAATCCTATGTTCTAAAATATTCTAGCATAATTAAGCATTATCGTCAAGCAAATAACTAGTAAAATACTATAAATTTCTGACCTTTGATTATATTTGTATAATAACTAACATATCTTTAACATTTTGTCTATTACTTTTAACAATTATTCACTACAGTAATCTATTATAAGTAGTATTACTTTGGTTATTCATGAAATTTTCATCATATGTGCAGATATTGTAGATTTATGTAGTTAAATGTATTATAATAATCTTGGAGTTCAAAAGTATGCAAAAATTTTTATAATTTTAGGAGAAAAGGGAAGGATAATTTAATTTATGACCTTAAAAGAATTGAATATAGGCGAAAGTGCCATCATAACATCAGTTGGTGGTGAGGGTGCATTGCGACAACATTTTCTTGATATGGGTATGATTCCTAATGCAGAAGTAACTGTTGTGAAATTTGCACCAATGGGTGACCCTATGGAACTTCAGGTCCATGGGTATGAACTGACTTTAAGATTAGCAGATGCCGATAAAATTCAGGTTGAACCTATCAAATCTCGTACAAGAAGTCACGATAGAGTGGATAGGTTTAAGGATACAGAGCATCCCGGTCTTGGTGAAGAAGGTAAATTCCATTCAAAGGGAGATGGCAACCCTTTGCCGGAAGGAACAACCCTTACATATGCTTTGGTTGGCAACCAAAACTGTGGCAAGACAACTTTGTTCAACCAAATTACCGGTTCAAATCAGCATGTCGGTAACTTTCCCGGTGTAACTGTTGACAGAAAGGATGGCTCAATCAAAGGCTATTCCAACACAAATGTAACTGACCTACCGGGAATTTACTCAATGTCACCGTATAGTAGTGAAGAAATTGTTTCAAGAAATTTTGTCCTTGACGAAAAGCCAAAGGCTATTATCAATATTGTAGATGCTACTAATATTGAGAGAAACCTTTACCTTACAATGCAACTTCTTGAAATGGATATTCCAATGGTAATAGCCCTTAATATGATGGATGAAGTTACAGGTAATCAAGGTTCTATTGATGTAAATACAATGGAAAAAATGCTGGGTGTACCGGTTATTCCAATTTCAGCAGCAAAAAATGAAGGTGTTGATGAGCTTATCAAACACGCACTTCATATTGCTCAGTATCAGGAAAAGCCATTGCGTCAGGATTTTTGTGACAAAAATGACCACAACGGAGCAGTCCATCGTTGTATTCACGCAGTAATTCACTTAATAGAGGACCATGCAGAACAAGCAGATATTCCTGTAAGGTTTGCAGCTACTAAGGCAATAGAGGGTGACCATCTAATTCTTGATAAGTTGAACCTTGATGAAAACGAAATGGAAATGCTTGAGCATATTGTTCAGCAACTTGAAACAGAAAGACAACTTGACAGAAATGCCTCAATAGCTGATATGCGTTTTGAATTTATCGAAAAACTTTGTGAAGATACAGTTATCAAGCCTAAACAAAGTAAAGAGAGAGTCAGAAGTGAAAAGATAGATAAAATTCTAACAGGTAAATATACTGCAATTCCCTGTTTTATTGCAATAATGGTTTTAGTCTTTTACCTAACATTTAATGTAATAGGTGCAGGACTTCAAACTTTATTGGAAATGGGTATTGACTCATTAACCACAATAACAGATAATGCCCTAACCTCAGCCCATGTAAATGACACAATACATAGCCTTGTAATAGACGGTATATTTAATGGTGTAGGTAGTGTGTTAAGTTTCTTACCTATAATCGTAACACTGTTTTTCTTCTTATCATTAATGGAGGACAGTGGTTACATAGCAAGAGTAGCATTTGTAATGGATAAATTGCTGAGAAAAATCGGTCTGTCCGGTAGAAGTATTGTTCCAATGCTAATAGGTTTTGGTTGTACAGTACCGGCAGTTATGGCAACAAGAACTTTAACATCCGAAAGAGATAGAAAGATGACAATTCTGCTAACTCCATTTATGAGTTGTACTGCAAAGTTACCTATCTATTCATTTTTTGTCAGTTCATTTTTCCCTAAACAGGGTGGACTGATAATGTCAGGATTGTATGTGCTGGGTATAGTAATCGGTATCCTAATCGCCTTTCTATATAAAGGTACATTGTTCAAAGGTGAGGCAGTACCTTTTGTTATGGAATTACCAAACTACCGACTACCCGGTGCAAAGAATGTTGTTCAACTATTGTGGGAAAAAGCAAAGGACTTTTTACAAAGAGCATTTTCAATTATTCTAATTGCAACAATAGTTGTTTGGTTCTTACAGAGCTTTGATATTCACTTTAATATGGTGACAAATTCAGCAGATAGTATGTTAGCTTCCATCTCAGGTTTTATCTCACCAATATTTGCACCATTAGGACTTGGAGATTGGAGAATTTGTACTTCATTAATCTCAGGTATTATGGCTAAGGAAAGTGTAGTATCAACATTACAAGTCCTATTTAGTGGCAACATTGCATCAGTATTAACACCACTTGCAGCATCATCACTACTTGTATTTAGTTTGCTATATTCTCCTTGTGTTGCAGCTATTGCATCAGTAAAGAGAGAGCTGGGTGGTAAGTGGGCAATAGGTGTTGCCTTGTGGCAGTGTGTTATTGCTTGGGTAGTAGCATTCATAGTCCACTTAATAGGTTCAGCAGTAGGAATGGTGTAGTATGGATTTTCTTAGTAGTTTAAATTTTTGGGATTATTTAATTTTAGCTTTAGTCATTGTTGCAGTAGCCCTTGCAATTTACTCTATGAGAAGTAGAAAGAAAAAGGGCAAAGGCTGTTGCAATTGTGGTTGCCAAAATTGTAATAAAAAGTGTAAATAATTATTTTGGGTGGTTCATTTGAACTACCCTTATTTTTTTACTTTAATAAATTTATTGGTTAGTTTGTATAAATCATCAATTTATTAATCGTATAAATATACCAAATATAAAAAATCTTCAATAATTATGTAACCTTTTGAAACTGTAATTTGTGTTATATATAGAAGATACAGTATCTAACGATACTGAATATGTGTACAAAATAACCAAATATATACAGTAAAATTTGACAAGTATAAAACTATTTTATTATTGATATAAACTTATTACTATGTTATATTGTTAGTAGATATTACTAATAATATCTAACTAATAAAGAGTATTTTGTTATATAAATGCAATTATAGGGAGCAATCCAATGTCTAAAGTATATTTATTAAATTAATTATTCGGCAAATTATTAATCAATTTCTAAGAAAGATAAGGTGATTTTATGAAAAAATTATTAGCATTGTTGTTAACATTGATAATGGCAGTTTCTGTAGTTGCAGTGGCTCCTACAGTTAGTGCAGGATCAAGTGTGTACAAAAGTAATTATTGCTGTTATACCTTAGATAAAAAGGGTTACGCAACAGTAATTGACTTTTATAATTATAAAGGAATTTGTAAGAAATACGGTAGTTATTGGAAAATCCCTTCAAAACTAAGAGGTCATACTGTAAAGAAAATAATTCTGGATATGGATTATGATAAGTGTCCAGAAAACGAATTTCCTTTTAAGAAAGTAAGAATACCTAAAACCGTAACATATATTAAGAATTTAGCTAAATATATTAGAGAAAGAGGATATGATCATGAGTGGTATTATAACACAGGAGTTTATAATTCATTGATAGTTTGTGATGAGGGTTCAAGGGCAGAGTCTTACGCAAGACAATGCGGACTTGATTATTCTATAAAAGGTAATATTTATGGAGATATAGCTTATCTAGGAACATATGGTTTTAAGTATAATGTTGATAAGAAGTATAAAACTTCCGGTGGTGACCGTTATATGA